>Ga0209792_1000068_pt1 | contig 182745 bp, 158 predicted proteins | sample EBPBio142005_DNA_FD_185860 | JGI IMG/M metagenome (GOLD analysis project Ga0209792, IMG submission 185860) | Wastewater treatment Type I Accumulibacter community from EBPR Bioreactor in Madison, WI, USA - Reactor 1_6/14/2005_ DNA (SPAdes)... | ecosystem: Engineered > Bioreactor > EBPR >...
ATCCTGGGGCTGGAGAAGGTCCCAAGGGTTCGGCTGTTCGCCGATTAAAGTGGCACGTGAACTGGGTTCAGAACGTCGCAAGACAGTTCGGTCCCTATCTGTGGTGGGCGTTAGTAAATTGAAAGGACATGCTCTTAGTACGAGAGGACCGGAGCGTATGTACCGCTGGTGTATCTGTTGTGCCGCCAGGTGCAGTGCAGAGTAGCTATGTACAGCCAGGATAAGCGCTGAAAGCATCTAAGCGCGAAACCTTCCTTGAGATGAGTTTACTTTTAAGGGTCGTTATAGACGATAACGTTGATAGGCTACAGGTGTAAAGGTGGTAACATCAAAGCCGAGTAGTACTAATTGCCCGTAAGCTTTAACTTTATTAATTACGTTTTGAAAAAATTGCTTTCTTAATATGTCACCTTATTAGTTCCTGAGTGGATAGCTGCAAAGCTTGAAACTTATCCAGGCAAGACCTTATGGTGGTATTGCCGAGGGTGTTCACCTCTTCCCATTCCGAACAGAGAAGTTAAGCCCCTCATGGCCGATGGTACTGCACCACAATGCGGGAGAGTAGGTAGCCGCCATATTTATTCTAAACCTCCGTTCTTATTTGAACGGAGGTTTTTTTGTATATATATCCTCGAATGTGGAGGTTTTTATTATGTATTTGTAGCATCATTACTTAAAGTGTAAATAACTATAAAAGCCATTCTGGAAAGAATGGCTTTGTGTGTATAAGGGAGATTGAAGAGAAACGTATTTATCGTTTATGCCATACAGTAGTATGTGTAGGCATCGGTTTGGCTTCCTTTACTGTTAGTACTTGTGCTATCATTTTGTTATCGCTACTACGGTACATGGTGACAACTGTTTTTACCAGATTGTCGGTAATGGTTATGTTGTTGAGCCGGTGTATTATGGTATCATTTGCGTCACAGTTTGCATAATAGAGTACATCGCGATAGGTTGTGTGATATTTGCTGTACTGCAATTTGCTTTCCTTTCTAAGATAGTCATTAATACAATGGTCTGAAATAATAGGATACGCTGCAAAATATAGTAGCCCTACACCGTTGATATCCTGAAAGTGATTTATCTGATAGCTGCGTTCATCTACAGTATCATTATTAATGTAAAAACTGTGCACACCATTGCTTACCACTTGTTGCGAAGCTTTTTTAATACCACAATATGAGCTGAAGAGTAAAGGTATTTTCACCAACTTATTAATGTGATTAACATTAGTATCAGGCAGGCTTTTACAAATCTGTTTGTTCCCATCTGTGCTTAGTGCAGAGAAGCAACTCATCAGATTGGCTTTAAATGTTTTATCTGCACAATAGCCTGTTACTTCACTAAAGTAGGTGCTGTCTCCGTATCGGTTAATACTGCCCTGAATGTCTATTGTTTCGTTTTCCAGATAGTGGTTCAGTTGGCTTGTTTGGTAGTTGATTCTTACAAATGCTGCACATAGTCTTTCGCCTGCAGCATTAGTAATTCCCGAAGATTTGCTTTCCAGTCCTTTGCTTAGCAGCTCCCAATGTACGTCTCCGATTTCTTTCAAGAACCAATTTTCAGACAGTGCTTTATTTGCCATCTGCGGCAGTTTTATCTCCTGTTTGCGTTGCACCAGTATCTTCTTCTTTACCGGTATTTTATTTTCGTCAATAGGGGTAAATTGTATTGTTAGTTCTTTTATATTAAGACGATTCGTTATCATGCTTGAGGTTTTATGCAAGAATATTGTTGAATTGTTGTTCTACTGCATATCTGCATAAGCCCTCAAAATGAGTATATATATCTGGCTCTTCAATTCCTTTCATTAATTCAGACAGTACATCTACATCAAAATCATAATCGGGAGCTAATAGATAGTCGTTCAATTGCGGGCCTACTGTGCGGTAATACATTTTTTCTACTGCATTCATGTTTTCAGGTATTGTGTCTGTAAATTCAAATGTATTCCAACCTATTTCTTTCAATAATACAGGTATGGTAAATGTATTGGGTACATACTTGCTGCTAACAATGTTTAATTCTTTAATATCCGTATCTATAGCTCTCACAATAGCCTTGGCCGCATAGTCTACCGCAACTATGTTGAGACCCGATGTCGAATTGATGGTAATACGTAATTGCATACCATTGTAATTACTATGCTTTATACGATAAAAGAATGCACCGAATAAGTAAAATACCAAGAAACGACCGATGACGTGGTGGGGGTAATCTACAAGCCTGCCACATATAATGCTGGGGCGCAATACCTGACATTTAAGTCCATAACCTTCGCATAGTTCAAATAGTTCTTTTTCCATCTGAGCTTTAAATTGTTCGTAATAATTTCTGTATGCAACTTCCGACATTACAGGGTACTGCTCGTTATATTCCATTGGTCTGTACGCAAAGGCAGTACTGATATAGCTTACCTGATGTATGTATGGCCTGAGTGTCTGTATCAGATTTTGTGTACCCAAATAGTTGATGTTCCTGATTTCTTCATAAGCACTGGTATTGTTGCCAAGATTCACGGATGCGGCACAATGTATTAATTGATACTTTTTATCAGTGTTTAATACTTGCAAGTCTGCATCGTTGATGTTTTGTAGATCCAGGTCTATCAGTTTTACATTATCGCTACGCAGGCGTGCAATGTCTATTTGTTTCAGATGGTCGGGTAGTAGTTTTTCTGTAAATACTTCTTCAAAACGTTCTATATGTGTTTTATCGTTTTTCGAACGGAGCAATAGCACAATCTCTCCATTGTAATTATTGTCATGAATTTTTTGTAATAGTTCATAGAATATGTGAGAACCAAGTACGCCCGTTACACCAGTAAGAATGAAGTTCATATTGTGAATTTTATGTTTAATGTTATTGTTGACTATGTGTGTTATTGAATGTTTTATTGATTTCCTCAATCCTAACTGAAGACCATAGGTATACCACAATACACAATGCAACTGCAGAGAGTATCACCAGTATCATTTTTGTGTTATATGTGCTGAGAGCGAAATGAAAATGCTTTTTCTGTTGCATAGCACAAAGATGTTGCTACCATGCAATGCATAGCAAATATCAGGAGTGCCAATACTGTTACAGGAGCGTTCCGAAAACGTTCCTTACGTATAATGTGCTGTAAATGAATAGATTGTAAAGTGTGTTATATCATGTCGACTACTTCGTCGATGCTGCCATCTTCCGGTAAATTGAGCTTGTTTCTCAGGCGGTAACGATATTTCCTGATGGCTGATGAGCCCACACCAAGTATATTGGCCATGTCTTTGGGGGCAAGTTTTAATTTGCTTAACACCATGAAACGCGTTTCAGCAGGGGTAAGGTCAGGCATTTTCTGCCGCAATCTATTAAGAAAACCTTTATGTACTTGTTCGAAGAGATTGCGGAAATTGTCCCATTCTTCATCCGTTAGTATGGTAGATTGTTGCAATTTGAACAGTACTTCATCATTTTCAGCGTCTTCATCCCGTGTTTTATATTGCTCCAATTGTTTTGAAAACTCATCAACCAATTGCGATTTTTGGTGCAATGCCTTTGTGAAATCAGTCAGCTTATCCTCTGCTTTTAGTTTTTCTGAAAGCAGCTGTTTTTGTTTCAATTTCTGATTATTTACATACATGACGGCTATAATAGCCCCAAGCAGTATAAAAACCAGCAAACCATTTCTTACCAATACTTCTCTTTTCTGTTTATACTTCAATTCATTTTTCTCTTCATTATACTTGTCTATCAATGCTTTCTTTTCTGCATTGGCCAATTGCACAGCATTGTATTGTTTATCAAAGCTGTCCTGCATCATTAGGAAAGTATCTTTATACAGATAGGCTGTTTTATAATCGCCCCTTGTCAATGCCACTTTACTCAGTACATCATATGCCTGGCGGGCTTCCATCCGTTTATAGTGCCATGATGCACCAAACATATTGCGCCACAAAGCCAATGGCTCAAAGGCATAGAGCGCTGCATTTGTATAGTCGTGTTGAATAAGGGCCATTTTAGCTAATTCTACTGCCGATTCACTAATGCCGAATTTTTGATTGTTAGCTATTGCGTACTGCCTGCAGAACTCCATCTCTCTTCTTGCAGCAGGATAGTTTTTTTGTTTCAGGTACGTTTGTCCGATGTTCAGACGAGATATCAATATCCAGTTTTTACTCTGTGCTTTTCGGGCATATCTGTATAGTTGTTCAAAATATTGTAGGGCGGTATCGTAAGCTGCCACTTCCAGGTAGGAGAGTGCTAATGCATTGATGGTACCTGTATGTTCATCTTTTATGACACCATTTGACGGGTATGCTTTTTTGAAATAATAGATAGCGTTCTTAAAATCATCGAACTGATAGTAGACAAGACCAAGCGTATACAAGTATTTGTTTTTTAGTGGAAACTCCTGTTCGGTTAGTTTATCATAAGCATCGTAAGCATCCAGATACAAGCCTAATGCAATGCCGTATTGCTGTCTTGACTGATATAGGTAGTCTGCATAGCTTTGACTGGCTGCAATATTGAGATGTCGCTTGTCTTTGCTGTTAAAGGAGGCTAGCAGATTTTCATATTCTTTGTAGGATACCGGCTTTTTATTTATTCTCAGTTTGTATCGAAATTGCTCAAGTCTTAAATGCTCTATTAGTCCGTTATCGTCTTCCTCTTTGGCTTTTGTTGAGATGGCATATATCATATTGTTAAACACAATTGGGTCTTTAATGCCTCCTGGGTCTTGTGTATCAAACAGCGTATCAATAATGATTTCTCGAGTAGCAAAATCTGCATTAAAAATGGCCTGAGACTGACCAAAAGACTGAAAACAAGCAACTATAAAGAATGCAAAAAATAACCTTGCCATGCGGTACTAAGATACTGTTCTAATTTTATACAATGAAAAAACCACCCCATAGTGGAGTGGTTCAGCATATAGATTATAGATTATTATTTAGCTCTTTTGAACAGATAACGTGTGATGAATAAACCACCAGAGCTGTTACCATCAGAATGTTGCGCATGAGAACCTGTAGACACTTGCATCAGCTCCCAGCCTTCGTTGCTGTATTGGTTGATGCGGTCTACAATAGCACGGTCGTTGTTGGCAATATTGCCAAAGTTGATACCTACCATGCTATAAAAATTCTTCAAATCCTTTTCTATCATCTGACCATTATCGTCAGTAGTTAGTATACGAGAGCGTCCCATACCACCGGGTATTACAGACTCTATAGTAGAGAATTGTTTGTATTCATACACTACGTGCTGCTGTGTTGCAGTGTCGTTAGCAGCAGGTTTGAATGAGAATGCACCCATTACTATAATTGCAGACAATGCTGCTACCGAAAATGTTTTGATTACTTCTTTCATAGACTTTTTAGTTATTGCTATAAAAGTAGAACAGATAATAGTGTATTTACCCCTATGTACAATGGCGTATTAAAAAATCTTTAACGTTTGTTGCGCCAATCTTTATAAGATTTCTTCTTTTTTTGAACAGGGTTCGCTTCTTGTGCAGGCTTAGCTTTTTCTTTTGATGCAGCTACAACAGGTTTATGCTTTTCCACAGGCTTAGAGGCTATTGCAGGTGTAGTATTAGTTTTGGAAGAAGTAGCAATTAACTGCTCAATGGTAGCAATTTCGGAAGCAGTAAGGTATCGCCATTTACCTGCTACAAGATTCCCCAATTCAACATTCATGATGCGTATACGGGTCAGTTTTTTTACCTCATAGCCCAGATACTCGCACATACGTCGTATTTGCCTGTTAAGCCCTTGTGTAAGGATGATGCGAAACTTACGGCTACCTTCCTGTTTTACAAAGCACTTCTGCGTCACTGTATCCAACACTGGTACGCCATTCCCCATTTTTTGTATAAAGTCGGGTGTGATGGCTTTATCTACAGTAACGATGTATTCTTTCTCGTGGTTGTTTTCGGCACGAAGTATTTTGTTTACAATGTCACCATCGTTTGTAAGGAAGATTAAACCGTCAGAATCCTTATCCAGCCTACCTATCGGGAAGATACGCTTAGGATAGTTGAGGAAACTGATGATATTGGTTTTGTCTTTAGTATCTGTCGTAGATGTAATGCCTACCGGTTTGTTTAGTGCTATGTATACAGGTTTATTGCTTGTTTTCAGCTTAATGAGCTCACCATCTACAGCTACTTTATCGCTTGCTGCTACACGTGCACCCAAGCCAACTGTTTTGCCATTGATGGTAACACGTTGTTGCTCTATGTATTTGTCGGCCTCTCTGCGGCTGCAAAATCCTGTAGAGCTTATGTATTTATTGATGCTTATTAACTCTGAAGCGTCAGACAATTTAGAATTGCTTTCCTTCTTTTTTCCACTGTGCATATTGTCTGGTCTTTGCGTATTTAATCATGGTTTCCATAGCATTTAGCCGGCATACAAGCCAGCCAGCATAGCCATCCAGAAAACCCAGGCGCAAAATAAAGTCTGAAAAGAACTTCCATTTCGGCCCTAACATTATTTTTATTGTACTGTAGTTTTTCCCTTTCTGTACACGAAGGCGTGCTGCTATTTCAGAGTATTTTTCTATTTTCCTAACGTATTCAGATATACTGTTGAAACTATAGTGTAGCAAATCACCCTTCAGGTTTCCAGTTTTTTCACTGGTATCGTATAGCTCCCATTTATCGTGCGGATTTTCGCCTGTCCATTGTCCCTTCGTACGGTTGAATAACCTGATTTTAGCATCCGGATACCAACCACTATGGTGTATCCATGTGCCGCAAAAATTATTCAATCGTGGGAATTTGTAAGCATTCAGAGTTACCAATTGCTTGATACTGTGTATACTTTTCTGTAATTCCGGGCTTAGACATTCATCTGCATCCAATGATAAAACCCAATCGTTTGCGGCATTTTGTGCAGCAAAGTTCTTTTGCTCTATATGCCCCAGAAATGGCTGCAGTATTACTTTAGCACCATGTTGTTTTGCAATACCTACAGTGTTGTCCGCAGACATACTGTCTACTACCAGTATTTCGTTTGCCAGTTCTTTTACCGAGTCGAGGCAACGTGCCAGATTGCGCTCTTCATTCAGTGTAATAACTACAACACTTAGTTTTATCATATTTGGTTGAGAAACAGACGGCAAAATTAGGTATAAAAAATCAGCCCTTTCGGGCTGTATTTAAGATAGTAGTTGTTGTCTTAGCAGAAACTCAAGTTGAGCATTTGTAACACCCAATTTTTCCGTCAGCTCCTTCTCGTCTTTTCGAAGGGTATATACTTCAAATGCTCGTTTGATTGTCAAGTCAAGTTCTTCCTCATTCCAAGGTTTAGTAAGGTAGTGGAAGATTTTACCTTTATTAACGGCGTCTATAACCGCGTTGAGGTCTGCATATCCGGTAAGCAGTATGCGCATAGGGTCAGGATATTCTTCAAGGATAGACTCCAAAAACTCAACGCCTGTCATATTAGGCATTCGTTGGTCGGTAATGATAATATCAATCGGATTAGCACGTAGTATTTTTATGGCGTCCTCACCACTGATAGCAGTATGTACATTGTACTTTATGCGAAAAGTAGCTTTGAACGAAACAAGGTTGTTTTGTTCATCATCTACATAAAGTATGTTTATTTTATTTTCTGCCATGTGTTTTTAGCTATGTGCGTTACAGTACAGTTTAAGGGTTATGGTACAATATTAAGTACAAATTAAGCCATTTGCTTCAATTTTTAATGTAAAACGGCATAATTTTTACAATTATTCATACAGGATATGTAAATTTGCATACCCGTTATTTCAGATATATTTAGCGATTAAGGCGATAGAGAGAGTGCTAAAAATCGTTATAAATGAAAAAATATAATCCTCCCACTAAGCTTTTTGGCCTATTGAGGGCTGTTCCTATTGACTTTATTGATTATTTGTCGTAAATTAATATTGATTTTCTTTATGTGTAACTTTCTTATCAGAACTACATTGTAGAGAATTTCTGCATTTTCTAAAACATTAGAGGATAAAAAACAAAATGATAATAAAAAACACTGCCCGTACAACAGCACTCAGACAAACTAACTTGAGAATGCCCCTTCCATTCACCTTTATAAAGAAGCATTCGGCACATGAGTGACATTAAGATTGTAATTAAAGCTTTCAGAGCACCTGATGACAAAGAGGCGTGTCATAGGTTTGTAGACGGGCACATGAAAGTTTTAAAGATTTACGGTATTACAATGATAACGTCTGCCAACGTAGAGTGGTTTGACGACCCTGATACTTATGTAATATTGGTAGAGTCTGAAACCGGAGAAAAGGTATATGGAGGAGCACGTGTACAGGTAGCAGGGGGTAAATATTTACTACCAATTGAAAAGGCGGTTCAAGACATGGATACTTCCGTGCACGAAGAGGTAATGAGGAAAGCCCAGGCCGGTACGGCAGAGTTTTGCGGATTGTGGAATAGCCGAGAGGTTGCAGGTCTTGGTATTGGTAGTATGTACTTGGGTAGGGCAGCGGTTGCCATTACAGAGCAGTTGAAGCTGACGACCATGTTTGGTTTGTGTGCACCTGCAACAGTTAAAAACAGTGCCCGTGTAGGTTTTGAAATAGCTACATTCCTTGGCAACAACGGTACATTTTATTATCCTAAAGAAGATCTTATTGCCACTGCGGTAATAATAAACGATACAACAAACCTCCCAACAGCAGATCCTGAAGAACGCGATATCATATTTGATCTGAGGCAAAACCCGTACCAACACAAGCATGAACAAGGCCCCAAAGGCAGAACACTTGATGTGGTGTACGATTTACAGATTCCAAATTTATAAGCGATTCTTAACCATCAAACTTCATAAAATCATGTCAGAGGAAAAATTAATTAACGCACTGAAAAGCACAGTAGGCGAAGAAAACGTTATTGCAGACAAGTCTTATTTAGATGCTGCAGAAGCTACCAATTACAGAACCAATCAAAAAATAGCACTTGTTGTAAAGCCAGGTACTACTGAAGAGTTGCAGGCATGTGTACGCATAGCCAACGAATATAAAGTGCCTGTTTATCCATCAAGCCGGGGCTGCAATTGGGGATATGGCTCTCGTGTGCCTGTTGCAGACAATAGTATATTAATAGAATTGAGTAGGATGAACCGTATCACCGATTACAATGAGCAATTGGGATATGTGACACTGGAACCAGGCGTTACTTTTCAGCAATTATTCGAATTTTTAAGAGAACAAAAATCTGAACTGATATTAAGTGCTACAGGTGGTAGTATAGGATCAAGCTTGGTAGGTAATGCGATAGAACGTGGTATTGGTACCGGTTTGTATGCAGATAGGTTTGCCACAGTATGTGGTGTAGAGGCGGTATTGCCCAATGGGGAATTAGTAGCATCAGGCTTTGGCAGGTATGGCAATCATACGGCAACACATGTGTATAGGTGGGGTTCAGGACCAGCAATAGACGGGCTGTTTTCACAGTCAAACTTTGGGATAGTTACCAAGCTTACACAATGGCTGATGAAACTGCCAGAATACTTTCAACTGGTAGCCTACAGGCTGAAGGATAACAACCGTTTACCTGCATTGATAGATAAGCTGCAGGATATGTCTATGAGTGGTTTGGTTCGCCCTACCATCACGATGTACAACGATTTCAGGGTTTTATCAACCGTCATACAATATCCCTTCCATGCTTGTACACCAGGGAAATCTCATCCGAATGAAGTGCTGGATTATATAAAAACCAACACACCACTTGGGGCTTTGGCAAGTACATGGAATGGCGAGATAAGCATACGTTCTGTCAGTCAGGAACATGGCAAAGTACAGGCATCAATAATAGAACAAGAGCTGCGTCCATATGTAGATGAGTTGTTTGTGGTTGAAATAAGCAAAGAGGAAATGATGGAAACGCTTGATAATCATTACAAAGGTGTAACAGGCGATAGAGAAACAGATGCATTGCGTTCTTATCTGCTACGCAAATACATAGGTATACCTGAAAATACGCCTATTAAACAAACATATTGGAGAAAACGTATGCCAATACCCGAACAGATGAATCCTGACAGGGACAGATGTGGCATGATATGGATGTCTCCGATTGTGCCTTTTGCAGGTAAGGATATAGCCAAGGCAATAGAGATAATAAACAGTGTAGTATATAAATACCCATTTGAGCCTGCAATATCATTACAATGCATGACTGAAAGAGCTATCAATATAATCGGTTCAATTAATTGGGACAGAGATGTGCCAGGCGAAGATGAACAAGCAGAGAAATGTTACGCAGAGCTAAATGCAACACTCAAGGCAAATGGCTTCTTTCCATATAGGGATACAACCATGGGTATGCAGATGAAAGCGGAAGAGGGTATTGATGATCCGTATATCCGTTTCTTGTCTGATATTAAGCATGCAATTGACCCGAATAATATTCTTGCTCCGGGCAGGTACAATATTATTTAGTTAATTACTTGTATTATAATGATAAACAAGCTATTTTGTTAGCTGTAAACAATCTGCAATGAATTACCTGAAAGTCGTATTGATTTTCTCTTTATTACTCTTACAAGGTTTAAGGTCGCTTGCAGAACCGATTATATCATTTACCCAAACAGGAAAAGTAATATCAATTGGCCGCCAAGTCTCAATTCTTGAAGACAGCAGTGGCCAATTGACATTTGAAGCCGCTGTAAAATCTACTGGATATAAGCCTGCTACTACCAATGTTCCTAACCTTGGTGTTAGCAATAGTACCTTCTGGGTAAAATTTATAGTAAAGAATGAGTCTGAAAATGATAGGCTCTTGCTTGAACTGGACCAACCTACAATAGATCAGGCAACGCTATATACTATTGAGGCAGATGGGCGCACAACAGAGCAGGTTGAGGGCGAATTCAAAAAATATGGCGAACGCAGATATAATAATCAGAACCACGTATTCGACCTGCATGTACAGCAGGGTGAAACACATACGTATTATCTGAAAGTTAAGAGTGCAGAGCAGATGGTATTGCCAATGTTTATAGGTGATGCAAAACCTGTGATGGAATCTCTTATGAACAAGGATGTAATATTCGGCATATTCTTCGGCATTATGCTGGTGATGTTGTTGTATAACCTGTTTATCTATTTCACAACAAAAGATAAGGGTTACCTGTATTACGTTTTATACATTTTTTTGCTGTCTTTGTCTCAGGCAAGTCTTTCAGGTTACGCATTCCGGTTTCTGTGGCCAAATGCTACATGGATGGCGCAGAACAGTGTTTATCTGTTCCCGGCATTAGCAGGATTAGCGGCAATGGTATTTGTAAAAGAGTTTTTGCAAACTAAGACAGTAGCGCCTAAGCTTACTAAGGTATTAAATGTGCTGATAGGTATTTTTGTGTTAGCAATACTTTGCACATTTATAGGATTTAAGCTGCTTAGTTTCAACCTTATGCAGTTGAATACGGCAATTGGTTCTTTGTTCGTATTATATCTGTCCGCAATTGTGCTGAAGCGAGGTAACAAATCGGCTGTATTCTTTCTTATTGCATGGACAATACTGTTGGTAGGTGCTACCGTATTTGTGCTGAAAGATTTTGGTGTATTCCCTTACAATAATTTTACGTCTTCTATACTCGCCATTGGTTCTGCAATAGAAGTAGTATTGCTGTCATTTGCACTAGCTAATAAGATAAGCATATTGCGCAAAGAGCGAGAAACTGCACAGGCGCAGGCTATGCAGGCAGTTGAAGAAAATGCACGTATAGTTAGAGAGCAAAATATCATACTTGAAGCAAAGGTAACAGAGCGTACGCAGGAACTTAAAACATCGAACGAGGAGCTCAACAAAACACTCAAAGACCTGAAAGAAGCAGAAATGCAATTGGTTGAGTCTGAGAAAATGGCGTCTCTCGGTCAGTTGACAGCAGGTATAGCACACGAAATCAATAACCCGATAAACTTCGTTACATCAAATGTAAAACCACTGAAGCGTGATGTACAGATGGTGATAGAAATGCTGAATCAGATTGAAGAAATCTCTTTGTTGGATGGTAGCATAGATGATAAGAAGCAAAAAATTGACGAACTGAAGCAAGAATACGATTTTGATTATTTGAAAACTGAAATTGACTATCTTATAAACGGTATCAATGAAGGCTCAACCAGAACTGCCGAAATTGTAAAAGGTTTGCGTATTTTCTCTCGTCTGGACGAGGATGATTTGAAAAAAGCAGACATTAACGAAGGGGTAGAATCTACCTTGGTTATAGTAAATAATCAATTGGATAACAGGATAGAAGTAGTAAAACAATTTAGCGAATTGCCTTTAGTAGAGTGTTACCCAGGTAAGCTAAATCAGGTGTTTATGAATATGATTTCTAATGCCTTACATGCTGTCAAGTCCAGATACAAGGAAGATAAAGGTGGTATGCTTACTATATCTACTAGTGCAAACGATACCCATGTGTTGGTAAGTATCAGGGATAATGGCATTGGTATGGACGAAAACACCAAAAAGAAACTTTTTGAGCCTTTTTTCACTACAAAAGACGTTGGAGAGGGCACAGGTTTGGGATTGTCGATTGCTTATAATACTATTGTAAAACATAACGGATCTATAACAGTTAATTCGGAATTGGGTGCAGGAACGGAGTTTATTATTGAGATTCCTATTATTCACCAAAACTAAATATTGCACAAGTGAGCAATAAGGACAAAATAAAGGTGCTATATATTGATGACGAGCAGAACAACCTCGTCAGCTTCAAGGCATCATTCCGCTTTGACTATAACGTGTTTATTGCCAACAATACAGAAGAGGCAGTAAGCATATTGCGTCAAAACCCTGATATAAGCGTTATCCTCAGCGATCAGAAAATGCCTGATAAAACAGGTGTTGAATTCTTTGAGGAAATACGTCAGGAATTCCCGAATCCTGTAAGGATATTGATTACAGGTTATGCCGATATAGAATCTGTAATCAGCGCCATCAACCGTGGTCACGTATTTAGGTATATCAAAAAGCCTTGGTCTGAAGAAGATATTCGTTCATCAATAGATCAGGCGCACAAGTTTTATATTACTACTGCTTTGCTCGCAATTAAAAATGACGAGCTTCAGAAAGCCTATAACGAACTGGATAAATTTGCCTACAGTGCAACGCACGATATGCGTGGCCCTATTCTTAGTGTGTTAGGTATTATAGACTTGTCTAAGAACACTGAAGATGTAGGAGAGATAAAGAGCATGCTGGATATGATGGAGAATGCCATGATGAAACTGGATAACTACATCCAGAATTTGCATGATTATTACAGCATTCGCCGTGGTGAAGTGGAAATTGAGGATATACACTTCCCCGATCTTGCAAAAGAAGTATGCGATATATACGAGGTGACAAGTAAGATGAATAATGTTCGTTTTACAAATACTGTGACACAAACAGAAGGTTTCCGTTCGGACGACGTATCACTGAAAATTATACTCAACAATTTGTTGTCCAATGCCTTCAAGTACCAGCAAAAAGGTAAGGACGAATGCTTTGTTGAATTAACTATTGAAGTATTGAAAGGTGCTGCTGTTATCACTGTAAAAGACAATGGTATCGGTATACCTGAAAACAGTATCAATCAGATATTTAACATGTTTTACCGAGCAACCAACGAAGAGGTTGGTTCAGGTTTTGGATTATATAATGTGAAAGACGCTTTAGGGAAATTGAGCGGCAAGATAGAAGTAGCATCTAAACATGGAGAAGGAACAACATTTACAGTAACTATACCAAGCAAATAAAAATGAGTGCACTATTAAACTTTATAGTAGTTGACGATAGCAAGTTGGACTGCTTCATTGCAGAAAAGATAATAAAAAACACAGGTAGGTCTGAAAGTGTAAATACATTTCAGCAAGCCACAGATGCTTTGGTATATATTAAAACCTTAGCGCCAACTACTACACCCAGCATTGTATTTGTAGACATACAGATGCCGGTAATGAATGGCTTTGAGTTTGTAGAGGCATTTGAAGCATTACCTGAAAATATAAGACAAGGGTACTCTATCTACATGCTATCGTCATCTATCAACGAGAATGATATAGCTAAGGTAAAAGGCTACCAGTCGGTTAAGCAGTTTTTGAATAAACCGCTAACAAATAATGCCATAACAGTTGTATTGAATCAACATAGTTAATCTACTAAATAATATTTTTATATCTGCTGTGGTTCTGCTGCAGCAGATTTTTTATAAATAGTGGTACATGACACCAGAAAGAAGACAAAGAATAAGCTATGCCTTATATCGCCGTCAACCGGACTTGACGGTTATTATGGAAAATGTACATGACCCGCATAACATTGGTGCAGTGATGCGTACTTGCGATTCTGTAGGCATACAGGAGATATACGTACTGAATAACATGATGCGGCGTCATATAGATTTGGAAACAAATAGTGCTGCAAGTGCTGCCAAGTGGCTTACTATTCATCAGTTTGAAAATACAGAAGCATGTATGGCTGCTGTAAAGCAGAAGTATAAAAACATATTTGCGACACATCTTGGCGAAAGCGCTGTGTCATTATATGAGCTGGATTTGACAGAACCTGTGGCGCTTGTTTTTGGTAATGAACAGAAAGGACTTACCGATGAATGTCTGAAACATTGTAATGGGAACTTTATCATACCGCAGGTAGGGATGGTAAAGTCGTTGAATATATCTGTAGCGTGTGCCGTATCGTTATATGAAGCATATCGCCAAAAAGAACTGAAAGGTATGTATGACGGTACGCCAAAGCTACCACCGGATATAATGGGCACACTCTCTATAAAATGGGGGTTAGCAGGAGATGCTGAATAAAAAAATCCCACTCAAACTGAGCGGGATTTTTATTTAAGTAGTTCTAATTATTCAGCAGTTTTCTCAGGACGCATCTGCGGGAAGAGCAGTACATCCTGGATTGATACTTGTCCTGTCAGCAGCATAGCCAGACGCTCTATACCAATACCTATACCTGCGGTTGGTGGCATCCCATATTCCAATGCACGCAGGAAATCGTAGTCTATATACATAGCCTCATCATCGCCACGCTCCATCAGTGCTACTTGTTCTTCAAAGCGTTCACGTTGGTCTATTGGGTCATTCAGCTCGCTATAGGCATTCGCTATTTCCTTACCATTTACTATCAGTTCAAAACGCTCAACCAGACCTGCTTTTTCACGATGCTTCTTAGTTAGCGGACTCATTTCAATAGGGTAGTCGATGATAAAAGTCGGCTGTACGTAATGCTTTTCACACTTGCCACCGAATATTTCATCTATCAGCTTGCCCTTACCCATACTTGGGTCTGTTTCTATCTTCAGTTGTTTACAAACATCGCGCAGTCCTTCTTCATCCATATTGCTGATGTCGAAACCAGTATGCTCTTTGATGGCATCATAAATGCTGATGCGCTTATACGGAGCTTTAAAGTCTATTTCTACACCATTTACATTGGCTACAGAAGTACCGTTTGTTGCAATGGCTGTTTTTTCCAGCAGTTGCTCTGTGGTATCCATCATCCACAGATAGTCTTTGTATGCAACGTAAAATTCCAGAATTGTAAATTCCGGATTGTGTGTACGGTCCATACCCTCGTTGCGGAAATTGCGGCTGAATTCGTACACCCAATCAAAACCACCAACAATCAGGCGTTTCAGATATAGTTCGTTTGCAATACGCAGATACAAAGGCATATCCAATGCATTGTGATGCGTAGTGAACGGACGTGCAGTAGCACCACCCGGAATACTTTGCAGTACCGGTGTATCTACTTCCAATGCCCCATTCACATTCAGAAAATCGCGGATAGCGTTTTTCATCTTCGTTACTTTGGTGAAAGTATCTTTCACGGTTGGGTTAACTATCAGGTCTGCGTAGCGCTGACGATACTTAAATTCCATATCTGTAACAGCATCAAATGCCTCACCGTCTTTTTCTTTTACTACAGGCAATGGGCGCAGCGATTTAGTCAGCAGCGTAAACTCCTGAACATGTATTGAAATTTCGCCTGTTTTTGTAGTAAATACATAGCCTTTCACGCCAATAATATCACCAAGGTCCAACAGCTTTTTCCAAACTGTTGTGTACATGGTTTTGTCTTCGCCGGGACAGATATCATCACCTTTTACATAAAGCTGTATACGGCCAGTAGCATCCTGAATAACAGCAAAATTAGCCTTACCCATGTCGCGCACACTCATGATGCGGCCTGCAAGCGATACCTGTTTATAAGCGTCCTTGTTCTCTTCTGTATAGTTTTCCTTTATTTCCTTGGCTGTGTGTGTGATTTCAAACAATGGAGCAGGGAATGGATTGATGCCCAGTTGCTCTAATTCTTTTAGTTTCTCACGTCTTACAACTTCCTGTTCGCTTAATGTAGCTTGCATATATGTATTAAATGCTTAATGGATAAAATTAAGTGTGTGCAAAGATACACCCTATTAGTTGATTTTGTAATGAATGTTCAGCTTAGTTACGTGTCAGTTTCAGCAAGGTGCCATTATCTCCGCAAACCAATAGCTTACCATCTGCAATCAGGTATATACAACGCAGGTCTTCGGTCGTCTGGCTTTCGTATTCAGACCACTTGTTACCACCATCTGTAGTATGTATGATGATGCCGTTATCGCCCACGCACCAACCTTCAGTATCGTTTATAAAGTAGATATCGCGCAGTTGATAGCTTTTTTTTGTCAATGCATTGCCGTTGCGGATTTTCTCCCAGCTATTGCCACCGTCTGTAGTATGAAAAATACTACCACCGCTGCCACAAACCCATACATTGTCTTTGTTTTTATAGTCTATTGCAGTGAAATTATCGTTCTTGATATCAAGATATTGCCAGTTGCTGCCACCATCAGTGGTTTTAAGAACTACACCGTATCCGGCTGCATAGCCTGTTTGGCCAGTTATTTCAATATCATTCAGCCCGAATGCATAGGCTGCTTTGGATTGCAATTGTCTGTTGCTGTCTAGGCTATATATCTCGCTATTACGTTGGGCAATGTCAGATACGGTGAAGCCTGTTTCATTTTGCGGATAGCAAACCGCCTTGCAGGTAGCCCACAAGCCAGGTTGATGAAATTGCCAGTTATATCCGCTGTCTTTAGTTATTAGCATCTTGCTTTCGAAACCCATAGCATAAATGGTACCATTTGGGGCAGCGCAGACATCATACATAGTTTTCCCTACTTCAGAGAAAGTTTTATGTTCCCAACTGCTGCCACCATCATGCGATAACAGCATTTCTGCCGTTTCAAATTGCTTTCCGCCAACTACTATGATGTTATTGCCTTTTTGCAATATGCTGTAAAAATTGGCTGTTGTGTTCGTCTCTATCTTAGTAATTTCTTTCCATTGCTGTGGTGTTTTTTTGCAAGATGTCAGGAGTACCGATATAGACACGATTACTATGGTAGCTAACGTCATGCTATTATTTGCGTTATAGACCTTAGCTATGGCTGCAGATAGATGATGGTATGGTATTTGCATCAGGCTACTAAAATAACAAGATTATGGTTCATATATGGCAGCCATGCTTGTATTCGAAATAAACAATTTATATTTTTATAACAAATTCAGCATTATGAATAAAGTACTCATCGTAGCAGGTATTGCATTGCTCTCTGCATCAGCTTTAACGTCTTGCAAAAAGACATACAAATGTTCTTGTACTACCACTACAAAGGTTAATGGTAAAACAACCAATGTAAGCACAGTGACACAAGAAAAGAAAACAACACAAACCAAAGCTAAAAATTGGTGTTCAGACTGGACAAACAGCAGCGTATCCGGTGCAGATACTACTGCCAGCAGTACTGACTGTACAATCTTATAATGCTATCTCAGTTCCAGCAGTGCCACGTTTTCTATGTGGTGTGTATTAGGGAACATATCTACGGGTTGCAATCTTGTTACTTTGTAGGCAGCATCCAGTAATTGGAGGTCTCTTGCCTGTGTAGCGGGATTGCAACTTACATATACCACCTTTGGTGCCTTAATTCGCAGCAGTTGCTGAATTAGCTTTTCGTGCATACCTGCACGTGGCGGGTCTGTGATAATCACATCTGGTCTGCCATGGTTTTCAAAAAACTCATCTGTACATATATCTGCCACATCACCGGCATAAAACAGGCAGTGATCCAGACCATTTGCAGCAGCATTTAGTTTTGCATCCTCAATAGCATCTGCCACAACTTCTATACCTATTACTTTTTTGGCTCCTTTTGAGCAGAATATGCCGATACTACCGGTACCGCAATACAAATCGTACAACGTCTCATCGCCTGTTAGTCCTGCAAAATCTCTTGTGAAGCGATAAAGGTTCTCTGCCTGATAGGTATTGGTTTGGAAGAACGATTTCGGAGATATTTTGAATTTAAAATCCTCCAGAGTTTCTTCTATATACCCCTTACCATGATAAGTATGCACATCAAGATCATGTATACTATCGTTTACCTTGCCATTGATGGTATAGTGTAGGGTAGTGATTTCCGGAATTTCTTTCAATAGATGGTCCAATAAGGCAATGCGTTTGGGCTTGTCTTCGTGCTGTATTACCAGATTTACAAGTATTTCACCTGTGCGAGCAACGCGCAAAACTACATTTCGCAGCCATCCTGTATGCTCTCGATAGTTGTAATACGGCAGATTGTGAAGCTTGCTATAGTCTCTTAAAACCTGAAGTAGTTTATCGGTAGGTGCAGTTTGGAGGTAGCATTGGTTTATCTCTACAACCTTATCGAACAAGCCAGGTGCATGGAAGCCAAGTGCAGGCTCTTGTGGTATAATAGTATCGCCTGCTTCAGCAATTTCCTCATGTGTACGATAGCGCAGCATGGAAAATGTAAACTCCAGTTTGTTTCGATAATACTGCTGTTTCGGGCTGCCCGATATTGGCTGCATTTCAGGTAGCTCTATATGACCTATTCTTGTCAATTGGTCTTGTACCTGCTGTTGTTTATAGGCAATTTGCTGCTCATATGGTACCATTTGCCATTTACAGCCACCACATATGCCAAAGTGTTCACAAAATGGCTCTATACGGGTAGGGGATGGTGTTGCCAGCTTCGTAACCTTGCCCTCTGCCCAGCTTTTCTTGTTTTTGGTAACACGTACGTCCACCACATCGCCTGGTATGGCATTTTCAACAAACAGTACTTTGCCATCTTCTAAAGTTGCAATGCTTTTTCCCTCTGCTGCATAAGAGCTTATCAGTATCCCTTTTATTTCAGGTTTCTTCTTTCGTGCCAAAGTTTAATATTGTGTGTGGACTGTTAGAAATAAGTTAATAAGCGGCAAATTTACTACCCTTAGTTTAGGAAACGCTGTCTGTATCGTATAAATTTGACAATTGCCAACTTCAGAACGGAGTTGAACGTCTGTAATTGTCTGAAAACAATTATTTTCAACAAATTGATATGAAACGTACTTTATTAGCCTTTTTGTTACTATTTGCTACTGTGGCTGCTTATGCTGCAGATGGTTACCGCATCAAACTCAAGTTTACCGACTACAAAGACTCTTTTGTGTATCTAGCACATTATTTTGCGAAGCCATTGCCCACGATATATAAGTTAGATTCAGCCAAAGTTGATAAAAACGGTGTTGCGATATTACAGTCTAAAGAAAAAACTTTGGGGGGTATATATATCATACTTCCTGAAGATAAAAGCGGCTACTTTGAGTTTTTGCTGAATAACGGCGATGAGATGTCTATAACCGCTACAATGAAAACCACCCCTGCTACTGCAAAGTTTACCGGCTCTCCGGAAAATGACCGTTTTAGCAAGTATATGGCCTATCTGGTTGATTTTGGTAAGCGTAACCAAAAGCTGGAAGAAGACTTGAAAAATGCTAAGACAAAAGCTGATACACAAGCAATATATGATAAAGGTAAAGTTCTAGGCGAAGAGTTAGAGAACTATAGAAATGGTGTAATAAAACAATACCCAGGAACATTGCTTACCAATATCTTTAAGGCAATGAAGGAACCTAAAGTTCCATCAGGTAAGCATCTGCTGCCAGATGGTAGTGTAGATAGCAACTTTGCTTACAATTATTTTAAATCGCACTACTGGGATGAGTTTGATTTTAATGATGACAGGTTAATACATACCCCAATATATGATCAGAAGCTTGATGAGTATTTTAACAAACTGGTTCTACCGGTAACAGATAGCGTAGAGAAAGAAGCAAATGAGTTGCTGAAAAAAACACGCGGCAGAAAAGAGCTGTTTAAATATACATTGCACTGGGTAACGCAGTGGGCTCAGAATAGCAAAATAATGGGTATGGATGAGGTGTTCGTATATATGGTGGAGAATTATTACATGAAAGGAGATGCTTATTGGTTGGATGATGAAACGCTTAAGAAGTACATAGACAGGGCACAAAAAGTAGCTCCTAATGTTATAGGCAATCTGGCACCTGAATTGAATATGACAACTATAGACGGTAAGCCATCTAAATTGTCCTCTGTTAATGCCAAATATACGCTCTTAATATTCTGGGCACCTGATTGTGGACATTGCCAAACTGAAATGCCCCAGATTGACTCTGCTTATAAAGCAGAACTAAAAGCTAAAGGCGTAAAAATATACGCTGTTAAAGTAGGTGATGAAGAACAACAGTGGAAAGATTTTATTAAAAAACATAACCTGAACGAATGGATGCATGTTCACAACCCAGAGCATACATCAAACTACAAAGCAGACTATGATGTTTATGGCACACCATCTATTTACTTGTTGGATGAGCGTAAAATAATACGTGGCAAGAAACTGGACCACAGCAATATAGGTACAGTTATAGAAATGCTTGAAAAAAGAGAAGCTGCTAATAAGAACGGTGCAAAATAAAAATCCCGTATGACAAGATTATTTAAGATAGTATTGATAATACTATCGTTCTCAACTGTACAATCTTCTGCAAAAGATGGATATAGAGTACAATTGAAATTTACCGATGTTAAAGACACAATGGTATACCTTGCTCACTACTTTGGTAAGCCACTACCTACTATATTTAAAACAGACTCTGTAAAGCTGGATAAGAACGGTATAGGTATAATGCAAGGTAAGGAGAAAATACTTGGAGGTATTTACATCATCATATTGGAAGATAAAAAAACATACTTTGATGTTCTTTTAAACAATGGTGATGACATTAGTATTACTGTAAGTTTGAGGGAGTTGCCTTTAGGAATAAAATATACGAACTCCCCGGAGAATGACTACTTCATGGATTATAGTCGTTTCATCGCAAACTATGGTCAGAAGCAAATGGGGTTAGACAAACAACTTCAGAATGCTAAAACGAATACAGACTCAAGTAAAATTAAGAATAAAATAAACGACGAACTTAAAGAGTTGAATAGTTTTAGAAATAGCTTTATGAGTAAGCATCCTCAAGCAATGCTTACAAAAGTTTTCAAAGCTATGGATGTACCAGTAGTTCCTCCTGGACCACATTATTTGGCAGATGGTAAAACTTTTGATACAACGTTTGCTTATTACTATTATAAACAACATTATTGGGACGGATTTGATTTTACTGATGACAGATTAATAAATACCCCAATTTATGACTCAAGGCTGGAAGAGTATTTTTCCAAACTTGTAGTACCACATGAGGATAGTGTTATTAAAGAGGGCGTAATTTTACTTGCAAAAACTAAAAACAGCCCGGAGTTGTTTAAGTACACATTATGGTGGATAACACACTATTCTGAAGAAAGTAAGATAATGGGTATGGATGCTGTTTTTGTTTATATGGTTGAAAATTATTACATGAAGGGTGAGGCAACATGGTTAAAACCTGATGAATTACAAAAATACATAAGCCATGCCCGAAAAATAGCACCCAATGTAATTGGTAATTTAGCCCCGGATATAAAATTGCCTGATGTAAACGGTAAAGAGCAATCATTAAGTAAAATTGATGCTAAATATATACTTCTCTTGTTCTGGTCTCCTGATTGTGGGCATTGTAAGCAAGAAGTTCCCAAGATAGATTCAATGTATAAGGCATATTATAAAAAGAAAGGTGTTAAAATTTATGCAGTATCTACATACGATGATGAAAAAGTTTGGAAGGACTACATAAAAGAGAACAAATTAGATGAATGGATACATGTATGGGATCCAAAACGTGAAAGTAATTTTAGAGAAGATTATAATGTTTATATGACTCCAATTACGTATTTATTAGATGACAAAAAGATAATTAAGGGAAAAAAGCTCGATTATGTTAATATTGCAGGGCTAATTGATGCCATAGAAAGAAGTAGCAAAAAATAAACTAATAATAACAACTCTAAAAAATCAAGATCGACATGCGAAAGCTGTTTTTAACTTGTATTGCAATCTCCACCTTGACAGGAGTGTCAGCCCAAACTTTATTCACTTACGGAAATAAGCCTGTTAGTAAAGAAGAGTTCCTGAAAGTGTATAAGAAAAATAGTCTTAATAAAGCCCCGGATATGTCTGAGGTAGCACTAAAAGATTATTTAAATCTGTACTCATTATTTAAAATGAAAGTGAGTGAGGCTCGCATAGCGAAGCTCGATACGGTTCAATCTATTCAATATGAACTCGTAAACTACAGAAAGCAATTAGCTAAAAACTACCTGACAGACGAGGCAATGTCTGAGAAACTAGTACTTGAGGCGTATGATAGAATGAAAAAAGATGTGAAAGTGGCACATGTTTTAATATCATCCTCACAGTTTGCACAGTCTAAAGATACATTAGCACCGTATAAAAAAATAGATAGTATTTATAATGCAATATTAAAGGGTGCCGATTTTGCTAAAACAGCAGAGGCTCTTTCAGATGATGGCGATTCAAGAAAGAGGGGTGGTGATATAGGATATTTCACTGCTTTGCAGACGGTGTATCCTTTTGAAAATGCTGCATATACTACACCTGTTGGTAAGGTTTCAAAGCCATTTAGAACTCAATTTGGCTATCATATAATCAAGGTTTTAGATGTAAGGCCTGCAGTTGGTACTGCTAGCGTATCTCAGATAATGGTAGCAGTATCTAAGTCTAAAGGTGAAGAAGCTATGGCTGCTGCTAAACTCAAAGTTGATAGCATTCAAAATGATATGAAGAAAGGTGTTTCATTTGAAGAATTAGTTAAAAAATATTCAGATGACAAATTTTCAAAAGATAATGGAGGTGTATTGCGTACGTTTGGTGTTGGTGAAATGACGCCTGAGTTTGAAAAAGCTGCATTTGCTTTAAAAAAATCCGGAGATATATCTGCGCCAATTACTACTGATTATGGTATACATATTATTAAACTGATAGACAAGTCTGGGCTGAAGCCTCTAGACAGTTTACGAGCATCAATCAAAAAGAAGATTGAAAATGACTCACGTTCAGCAGCAGCAAAAGAAGCATATGTTAATAAAATAAAACAACAAAATGGTTTTAAAGAGCTACCGGCTAATTATGAAGAGCTATTAGTACGTGTAAATAAAATACCTGATACAGGTAAGCAAGCTAACATGTTTAGTTTTAATGACTTCAGGGATATGGGAAAGGTGATTTTTACATTCAATGGTAAAGAGTTTTTACAGAATGACCTGATTAAGTTTATGGAAGTATTGACTCGCGGAAAAATACTGGGAGCTAGAAATGCGATTTTGAAAGACGTTTATAATATGTATGTAAATAATATTATTACAGACTTTCAGGAACAGAAGTTGGTAGAGGAAAAACCTGAGTTTAAGGCGCTAATGGAAGAATATACAGATGGTATAATGTTGTTTGAATTAATGGATCGTAATGTATGGAGTAAGGCATCAAAAGATACCACTGGTCTGAAATCGTTTTATGAAACACGCAAGAATAAGTACCAGTGGGAGCCTGGTTTTACAGGTGCAGTATATACTTTCAAAAATGAAGCTGCTTTAAAAGAAGGACAGAAAATGTTGCAAGCTAAAAAAACTGCTACGGATGAGGAATTAATGAAAAAGTTGAACACAGAACAAATGCCTGATGCTGTAACAATTACTCATGGTCGTTATGAATTCTCTAAATACAAAGATTTGCCGCAAGCTTCTGTTGCAAAAGGTAAGCTGAGTGAAGCTAAGAAAAATGATAATGGTACCTATACTGTTGTGAAAGCAGATGAAATATATACTACACCTACACCTAAGAGTCTGAATGAAGCAAAAGGTTATGTAGTTGCTGAGTATCAGGATTACCTTGAGAAAAAATGGAATGACGAAATGCGTGCAAAGTATCCTGTAAAAGTGGATGATGCTGTATTTAAAAGCATGGTTAAGTAATCAATAATATGTTAAATAGAAATGCCTCCAGAAATGGAGGCATTTTTTTATTATACCAATTGTATAATGTCTATCTTAGAATAGCATTTAAAGCATGGCATTATGAAGATATCTTTTCACGGCGCAGCACGTACAGTTACAGGTTCTAAACACATTATTCATCTGAAACCCAATAAACAAATATTGCTTGATTGTGGTATGTTTCAAGGGATGGGAAAAGATACAGACAGGCTGAATAGCGAATGGGGATTTGAACCTAAGGAATTGACACACGTAATAATATCTCATGCACATATAGATCATATTGGTCTATTGCCAAAGCTTATAAAAGATGGTTATAAGGGTAAAATATTTTGTACCACTGCCACAGCATCATTGATGCGTATTATGCTATTGGATTCTGCGCGTATACAAGAAGCAGATGTAAGGCATGTAAATAAACGTAGAAAAGAGCAGGGCAGAGAGTTGGTTGAACCATTATATACAGAAGATGATGCATTAAACGTATTGCCATTACTGCATGAATTGGAGTATAATGAACTATATAAGGTGGATGATGACATAGAGTTGTTATATACAGACTGTGGTCATATTCTGGGAAGTGCGGCAGTTAATCTTAGGCTGCGTGAAAACGGCAAAGAGATAAGACTTACATTCAGTGGAGATATAGGGAGGTACAACGATGACATACTTCGTTCTCCGGAAGTATTTCCACAAGCAGATGTAATAATAATGGAATCTACTTATGGCGACAGGTTGCACGATTTGGTAGTCCCGTCTACTGAGAAGATATTACAACAGATTATTCATACATGTCTTGAGAAAAAAGGCAAGCTGATAATACCGGCATTTAGCTTAGGACGTACACAAGAGCTACTTTATCTGTTAAACAGGCTTGAGCTTGAACGTCGCCTGCCCCCTGTTAAGTATTATGTAGATAGCCCGCTTTCCACAGACCTTACGGCAGTAATAAAGCAGCACCCTGAATGCTTCAATAAAAGGGTGAAAGAATTATTGAAGAGTGATGAGGATGTATTCGGATTTAAGAATCTGTATTTTGTGGAAGATGTAGAGGATTCTAAAAAACTAAACGAAAGTAATGAGCCTTGTGTTATCATATCAGCATCGGGTATGGCTGAAGCAGGAAGGGTAAAGCATCACATTGCACACAATATAAGCGACAAAAGGAATACGATATTAATGGTAGGTTATTGTGAGCCAAACTCGCTTGGAGGTAAACTGAAAGAAGGTAGGAAAGAAGTGACAATTTTTGGCACACATTATAACGTTGTTGCTGATGTGGCAAGTATAAACAGCATGAGCGCTCATGGCGATTATGAAGACATGAGCCAATGGCTTTCTTGTCAGGACTCGAAAGAAGTGAGTAAGTTATTTCTTGTACATGGTGAATATGAAGTTCAGCAGAACTTCAGAAGCCGATTGATGCGAAAGGGTTTCAGAGATATTGAAATACCTGCGCAACATCAGGTAATAGGTTTGGGCGAGCTATAGTTACTCGTACACATATATCTTCACACGCTGCAGTTTATCTGCAGCGTTGTAGTATACCTCCCTGTCAATACGTCTTTCTGGATGGTAGCTATAGGTACGTATTGTAGATGGTGAATGTATGGATTGCGTTCGTTCAGTTTCTTTTATAATACGATTAAACCGGTCAAATTCATACGTTACGTAAGTAGTATCGTACAAGTCTATATTATTGATATCATAATTAATACGTGTATAGCCTTTAGGTTTATAAGTATAAGTAGTAGAAGTCAGTTTTATAGTATCTTCCAACCTGTCTGCTTTGTTTTTTAATAATTCTCTATCCCAATCATTGAGGCTGTATATATAGTATGTTTTTTTGCTCAGCAGTTTGCCGACGTTATCATAGTTGTATATGATACGGTTTGTGTTCCATGTGTATAGTATAATATTGCCTCGTTCGTTTTTCTTGTGCCGTATTAATTCTTCTGTTAGCTTTCCTGCATCATTGTATGTATAGGTTGAAACTAAAGTGTCTTCCCATTGATGTTTATCAGCATTATACTTGGTACTTCTCTTAGCGGTCACAATGTTTTCGGTGTAGTACATCCATGAAAAAAGTGTATCACCATTTCCGTAGACGCTAATGCCAAAAGAAGAGCTGTCAGTGTTGTAATATGTTGTTTCTATTTTTTTCTCTCTGTGGCCTTTACTTTCCTGCAATAGTCTTCCGTTAACATCGTATATCTGCTTTGATGTATAGGTAGTATCATATTTTTTATTGAGTGTATAGATGCAAACTTTAGTATAAACAGACTGACAATATACATTACAGGTGGCGAGTAGCAGCAGCACAGTGATTAAACCTTTCATAATCATCTTAACGATAAATATACACTGTTCTTTGTGCATTCGGCTTATCTTTATAATATATTGATATACCCATGAATAAGAAGAAAAAGAAAGATGGAAAGGGTAGGCTTACCTGCAAAGGTGTGCTGGAAATAACCCGTGGAGGCAGAGGATTTGTAATAGTTGAGGGAATGGAGAAGGATATAAGCATTCGCCCCGAAAATCTGGGTAATGCTTTGCATGGTGATGAAGTAAGGGTAGAGGTGCCTGAACATGGACGAAAGTTTGGTGCAAGGTTGGAAGGTGTAATTACAGATGTAGTTCGCCGCAAACAAACAGAATATTCTGGCAGTCTGCAGGTAAAACAGCATTTCGCCTTTGTAATAACAGACAGCGAAAAAATGCCTGTGGACATATATGTTCCTCTGCATCTTTTGAACGGGGCTAAGGATGGCGACCATGTAATGGCAAAAATTGTTGAGTGGACGCCTAAGACCAAAAATCCTGTAGGTGAGATTGTTACAGTAATGACGCATGAAGCAGCTAATGATATTGCTATGAAAAGCATATTGGCTGAAAACGGGTTCCCGCTCAATTTTCCTGATGATGTACTGGAAGAAGCAGCCAGGTACCCTGAAGGTGTGGATAACAAAGAGGTGAAGAAAAGACGCGATATGCGTGATACACTCACTTTCACAATAGACCCCGTAGATGCGAAGGACTTTGATGATGCCATATCATACAAGCCACTGAAAGGTGGAAACTATGAATTGGGTGTGCATATAGCAGATGTTAGCCATTATATTGAACCGGACAGTGCGTTGGATAAAGAAGCTTACTTGCGTGCAACGAGTGTGTATTTACCGGATAGAGTATTGCCTATGCTTCCTGAGCGTTTATCTAATGAGCTGTGCTCATTGCGCCCTAATGAAGACAAGTACACCTTCTCTGCCATTTTCGAGATAAACAAACAAGGTAAGATTAAAGACTACTGGCTGGGGCGTACAGTGATACGTTCTGTCAGGAGGTATACCTATGAGGAAGTACAGGAGATAATAGAAGGTGCAGAAGGTGATAATAAGGATGTAATAATGCTGCTGAACGAGATGGCTCAAAACCTTCGTGCAGCAAGGTTTAAGAAAGGTGCCATCAATTTCTCATCGCAAGAGGTTCGCTTCAAGCTCGATGAAACAGGTAAGCCGATTGGTATTGTGGTGAAAGAAAGCAAACAAGCTCATCAACTGATAGAGGAGTGTATGCTGTTAGCAAACCGTACGGTGGCAGAGTATGTATCGGGCATTGTTGTGAAAGATAAGCCGGTACCATTCCCTTACCGTGTACACGATGCACCAGATGAAAGTAAGCTGAGCATATTCACCGCATTTGCTGCAAGGTTTGGTTATAAGTTTGATATTCATACACCCGAAAGTATTGCCAATTCGTTCAACGAAATGCTGAAGATGGTAAATGGAAAACCGGAACAGCATGTGTTAGAAAGTCTTGGTATTCGTACCATGTCCAAGGCTGTTTATACAACAGATAACATAGGCCACTACGGTCTGGGTTTTCAAGATTACTGCCATTTTACGTCACCCATACGCCGCTATCCTGATGTAATGGTGCATAGGGTATTGCAGGAATGTCTGGATAATAAGGTGAAACCGGCCAAGCACATGGAAGCACAATGCCGCCATTGTAGCGAACAGGAGCGTCGAGCCATGGAAGCAGAGCGCGCAGCCAACAAATACAAGCAAGTAGAATACATGCAGGATTATGTGGGCGAGGAGTTTGAAGCCGTAATAAGTGGCGTATCTTCGTTCGGTTTTTGGGCAGAAACGGTGGCGCATAAATGTGAGGGTATGGTTTCGCTAGCCGATTTACGGGATATAGATGATTTTGAATGGCAGGAAGGAGAATATGCGCTCGTAGGTTTTCACACAGGTTTGCGCTTTGGCATGGGCGACCGTGTTAAAGTGCGTGTTGTTAGTACCAATCTGGATAAACGCCAGATAGATTTTACGCTAGCAGAAGTACCACAGGGAAAACTGAGAATGCCTAAAAACAAAGCAAAACAGGGTGCAGCATCAACAAAACCTAAACAGGGTGGTGGTAAACCAAAACCAAAACGCAAAAGATAGTACATGCATAATTTTTCAGAATTAGTTGCTCTTTTTGAAACAAGGCTTAATAATACTTTACCATTTCCTGAACGTCCTGAAACGCTATACGAACCTTGCCGTTATTTTATGGGTATAGGTGGCAAGCGTGTTCGTCCTGTAATATGCCTGATGGCGAATGAGTTGTTTGGGGAAATAACTGAAGATGCTTACCGTGCAGCAATGGGTGTAGAATTGTTTCACAATTTTACGCTGATACACGATGATATCATGGACAAGGCTCCTCTGCGCAGAGGGCAAACAACGGTACATACCCGCAACGGACTAACTGCAGGTATCCTTTGCGGTGATGTGATGGCTATATATGCATACGAGCAGCTGGCACATATCAAAACATCACTGCAACAAGTGTTGCATCTATTCAATAAGACAAGTATAGAAGTGTGCGAGGGACAGCAGTTGGATATGGACTTTGAAAGTCGTAACGATGTGACGATAGAAGAGTACATAGAAATGATAACCCTCAAAACATCGGTACTATTGGCTTGTAGCCTGAAGATGGGCGCTTTGCTGGGTGGTGCTACAGAGGGTAATGCAAATAAGTTGTATGAGTTCGGTAAAAATCTTGGCATTGCATTCCAACTGCAAGATGATTACTTGGATGCTTTTGGTGCGGAAAGCGGCAAAATACCCGGTGGAGATATAATAGCTAACAAGAAAACATACTTGTTGCTGAAGGCAATGGAAAATGCAAACGACTTACAGTTGTCGGCTATCAATGCATTATTGCAGCGCGATGATGAAAGTAAAGTACCTGCTATGCTTTCTCTGTTCACGAATACAGGTGCTGACATGGCCTGCAGGGAAGCAGTAACGCATTATTCTCAATTGGCATTCAATAGCCTGGAAGAAGCGGCTGTACAAAGCAGTCGCAAAAAGCACCTGCACGATTTAGCAACGTATTTGCTGGCAAGGGAGAAATAGCAAAGGTCTTTTTCTACTGAACAGAGTGTGTACGCTTTCTACTCACATATAGACTAATCAATAACAGAATTGTACTGAATAAAATCAGGGCTATAAGATGTGGTATTACATTGCTGAAGCTCCCATTGCGAAGTATGATGTGATTGATTGCATCGAGGCCCCAATGTAGTGGAGATACTTTGGCAAGGTTTTGCATAACACCCGGCAGTAAGTCGAGTGGTACCCATATACCACCCATCGCGCTCATGATAACTACAGATATAGCACCGAATGGGGTGGCCTGTGTAGCTGTCTTGAATACAATACCTACCAGATAGCCATATGCTGTAGCAGATAGCGCTATACACAATGCTATTGGTATGAGTGCAAGCGGATGCAGTCCCAGATACAAGGCAGAAAGGCCTAAATGTGGAAGCACCCACAAGCCTATAGCACACATAACAGCAAACTGTGCTGAGCATATAAGGGTATAAAAGAAGATTTTACCAAGTGCTACGTAATTTTGCGCATGTGGTATCAGCTGTATGCGCAAGGCACTTCGCTCTTCACGCTCACGAAGCATATTGCCAGCTATGGGAATGACAATGAAGAACATACCAAATATAGCCCATGCCGGTACGTTATGCTGTACCGAGCTGATGAATTTACTTATTTCGCCTTTGTCATTTAGTGGCTCTTCCTTAATACCAATACCTTGAAATATACGTTTGAATTCATCACTCTGTACTGTGTCAATGTTTTCGCCCTGGGACATGCCGAGTTTGCCCAGACGACTCACCAGTAGATTGCTGCAGCTGTAAGTAATATACTTATCAAGCGCAAAGCTGATAGACATGCGAAAGGTGGGCTTGCTCACAGGGTCAAAGTACATACGCACATACATACTATCCCGCATTTCTCTGGCAGGCAATTTACCCATGCCAATCTTTTCGCTGATTCTGTTTGCTACTGTATTAGCAGCATTGATAACCTCTGCAGTAGCGCCTTGCGGTATTACGATACCCACACGGTATTTGCCACCTTTCAACAAAGCCATTAGCTTTTTTTCGGTCAGTGGTTTACCCTCAATGCTATCTACAACATGAAAGTTTTTACTTTGTTTCAGTCCGAATTTTATTTCATCGGCCAGTCTGCTATGGTCGTTATCTGCCAGCAACAAGTCGAAGCGCAACTCCTGATAGTCTTTAAAAGGAGCATCTTGCACCATAGCCATCACAATTATCAGCACAGCAGGCATCAGAAACAATAGCATAAAACCTGCAACATCTCTGCGCAGTAGTATCCACTCTTTCTGTATGGTTGCAAGTATCTTCTTCAAAATCTCAGTTTATAAATTAATCTCTTACGCTGTGGCCAGTGTAGTGCAGGAATACATCCTCCAACTTTTTACAGTCTGTAGTGTTTTTAATCAACTCTAAAGGGGCACCGCTTACAATAAACTTGCCCTCATCTATAATTACTACCTCATCACATATCTGCTCTGCTTCTTCCATCAGGTGAGATGTATATACTATAGTTTTTCCTTGTTGGTTATACTCTTTCAGAAAGTCCAGTATCATAGCGCGGCTTTGTACATCCACACCAGCGGTTGGTTCATCCAATATTATCAACGATGGTTGATGAAGTAAAGATGCTATAATATTCGCCCTGCGTTTCATACCACCACTGTAGCGATTGATGCGTTTGTCAGCATGTTTATCCAAACCAAGACGTACCAGCAAGTCGTGAGCACGGTCTTTAGTTTGTTTATCTGTTAGTCCGTAAAGGCTTCCAATGTAACGAAAGTTTTCCCATGCAGTCAGGTTGCTGAACATAGCTATTTGCTGAGGTACTACACCAATCATCTTGCGTAGTGTAAGAGTTTCTGCAATGCAGTCTTTGCCAAATATGGTTGCTTTGCCATTATCTGGTTTTACCAGCCCGCACAATATATTAATAGTAGTACTCTTACCTGCTCCATTAGGGCCAAGTAAGCCCATGACCTGGCCTTCGCGTACATGCACATTAAGCCCGTCCAATGCAGGACTCCAGCCACCTTTATAGGTTTTGTGCAGGTTTGTTATTTCTATAGCGTGAGCCATTATTTTAGTTATATCCCAATCCTTTTACCAGTTCATCCGGCAGCATTGGTAGTGCATGCCTTGGCAGCAGGAATGATGTAAGCTCTGCTATTTCTTTAAATATGATATGTGTATCAGCCGCTGCACGCAAGTATTCTGCACCTGTGCTGCCGCCTGTACCTACACGCTTGCCAATGGTACGTTGCACCATGTGTATATGTCTGTGTCGCCACATAGAGAGGCCTTCATCTATCTCCAGCAAGCTGCTAACAAGTTCGTATGGCTGATGCAATAAAGGATTGTCTCTGTATAGCATGATGAACAATGCACTGCGATTGGCTGCTATGCTAAAGCGGCGGTCTTCAGGATATTCAGCTTCATTCAGGAACAGTTTGTCAAATGTCACCAAGTTCGTTTTTTCAGCATCTTGCAAAGTGCTTTCGTAGGCATTTCGGTATTGTTGCCAGAAGTCTTTAGTAACATGTGGTTCTTTGGCGTAAGGCATACGCTCCAGCCACCTGTTAATCAGAACAAGTATAGACTCCTGTGCTTCTGCTTCTTTTACACGGTCTATATCTTTCTGATTCAACTGAGATAGATAGTAGTTTTGACCGTGGCGCTGATTGTAACCTAAGCCCAAAGTAGCCTCTATCATTTTGAACTGTATGCTTTGGAAACCCGACGCAGGGCGTAACAAATCACGGAAGTCGAGGAAGTCCAACGGCGTCATGGTTTCCATGATGCTCATTTGCTGAACGGCAACTTCCATTATTTTGCAAATACGCTTAATGCGGTGCAGGCAATTATATATATCCGGAGAATTATTCGGGATGTTCGGTTGTTTAAATACATCGCGTATTACGTTCAGTTCAAACAGTATTTGTTTGAACCACATTTCGTACGTCTGGTGGATGATGATAAACAGCATTTCATCATCAGCCTTAATGCCTTCTTTGCTGCTTTCGGGCAGTTGGGCATTTAGTATCTTGTCAAGCTGCAGGTATTCGCTGTAGTATACCGGGGCGCGCTCCTTTTTTTCCATAGAGCGGAAAATTACGAAAGCCAACGGGTAAAAAGAAATGACTTATATCAGAGCGGCATAGATAGCGGAATGTGTTATGTGTGGCTGTTTAAGTATATTACTTTTTTATAAGTCCAACCTTCAAAAATAATGGTATTTCAAGAGCTTTAGTTTCCTGTTTTTTCCAAAACTGAGCCAGTTTCGGAGCTATAGCATCTACAGGGTTTACGCCATGTTTACGTATATAATGCTGCACATTGGACCATGAGTTTAAATAGCCGAGCATATGCTCAAAATTCCATGCCACATTAATTTTAAATTCAGGATGTATGAGTTGTTCAAATGGAAAAGGTGTAGTTTTATATTGCTCATCAACCCATTTACGTTCAGGGTCCCAATAGTCGTGTAACGTATTATAGGTAAAATCATCAACTACAGCATCTAGATCTTCACTGCCACGGAAAGGGGCATATGCCCATGCGGCTATTATTGCTCCATCTTTAGCTACTCGTATAGCTTCTTTGTTAAACGCATCAAAATCAAACCAGTGCAATGCAGTGCCAATCGTTATCAGGTCGAAGCTGTTGTCTGCAAAGTTGGTATGTTCAGCACGTTGTACACTGTAGTGTATGTTAGGCTTCTGTATGGCGTGTGCCACTTGTTGTGCGCTCAGGTCTGTAGCATACACATCTGTGTAACGTTCCGATAGTCTGCCAGCAACCTGTCCGTTTCCAGTGGCACAATCCCAAGCTTTGCTATAGCCTTTACAAACACTAAACAGGTATTCATACAGCGCATCGGGGTAGTGCGGACGGTAGGCAGCATAAGTGCCCGCCTGTGTAGAAAATATGTCTTTTGCGTCCTTCATCAGGATAAAGTTATTTTATCTATTTTAGTTAAAGATTCTATGACGAGCATTTTTTTACCCGAAGTAAAAGCAGAAGCCCTGGAAGCTGCAAAGCAGGCAGGAGATGATAACGCATTGTGGGATATGTTTATTCAACCTCTGCACGAAGAGTTGTATCGCAGACAAGATTTTAATTTTCTGGACGACCTTTCTGAAGGGCAGCAATTGCTGATATCTTACGACTATGTGCAGATGCAGGTATTGCAGGGTGGTTTTATTCAGCTGATACAAAACGGTTATATAGGCTTGCTGCCTACCATGCCCGGATGGCTGGAAGTGGTAGGATGCCATGATATGGCAAAAGTGATAGATAATGTGCTGAAAGTATATGTGCTGAATCGTGAAGCATTGGATAAACCAACCAGTGTTGAAGAGTTTGCTCGTCTTTACGATGAGTTTCAGGAATTTGTAACCCTCGATGAAGAGTTCCATCGTCTGCACCCACAGGTGTTTTCTACGCTGCTGCAATATGCCATCCACCATACAGAAGAGTTCCTGAAACTGGTATAGTATTAAGCTTTACCACATTCTTCAAAACCCCGTATCTTTGCAGCCGCAATGGCAAAAATCGGTAATATAGAACTGGGGGACTTTCCTTTATTGCTTGCTCCTATGGAGGATGTGAGTGACCCGCCTTTCCGTGCAGTATGTAAAGAGCAGGGGGCCGACCTCATGTATACCGAGTTTATCAGTAGCGAGGGGTTGATACGAGATGCCATTAAAAGTCGTCAAAAGCTGGATATATTCGATTACGAGCGCCCCATAGGTATACAGATATTTGGTGGGGATGAAGAAGCGCTTGCTATGAGTGCCCGTATTATTGAAGCCACCAATCCCGATTTGTTGGATATAAACTTTGGTTGCCCTGTAAAGAAAGTAGTGTGTAAAGGTGCAGGGGCGGGGGTATTGAAAGATATAGACTTGATGGTGCGCCTTACAGATGCAGTTGTAAAAGCTACTAAACTGCCTGTAACAGTAAAAACGCGCTTAGGCTGGGATGACAACAGCAAGAATATCGAAGAGGTCGCCGAGCGTCTGCAGGATGTAGGTATTAAGGCCCTCACTATACATGGCCGTACCCGCAAGCAAATGTACAAAGGTGAGGCTGACTGGACACTTATTGCCAAGGTTAAGAACAATCCACGAATACATATACCAATCTTCGGTAACGGGGATATTGACTGCCCGCAGAAAGCTGTAGAATACAAGAACCGTTACGGGGTAGATGGGGTGATGATAGGACGCGCTGCGATTGGTTACCCATGGATATTCCGAGAGATAAAGCACTATATAAAGACCGGTGGCGAGTTATTGGCACCACCAACTATAGAAGAACGCATTGAAGCCTGCCTGAAACACCTTCACGGTGCCATGAAATGGAAAGGTGAAAAACTGGGGATCTTAGAAATGCGTATGCATTATGCTAACTACCTGAAAGGTCTTCCACACATCAAAGAATATCGGCTACGTCTTGTTACAGCAGACAGTGTTGCAGCCATCGAAGCTATATTTGAAGATCTGCGTACACAATACCAATACGCTGAGGTGTAGTTTTTATTACTATATCATCAATGTTTTTTGTAGATAATGCATCTTTAAGCTGACGCTTCAGTTTCGATAAACTTATTCAATTAAATGAAAATCAGTCAATTGCATATAGGATTATCCTTCTGTTGTTTATATTAATGTTTTTTGTAGATTTGTATAGGCTATGAATAACGTAATAGCAAATATAACCGACTACCTGAAAGGGCAACGCCCGTTTTTGGATATGTTCTCTCGTTTGGCAGAGAATGTAACTAATGCATATGTTACAGAACTATACGACCAGATAGAACAAACCGGTATTACTCCTTCTTTTGATGAGCTGATGGATAGAGTCCGTGCATTGCACGATGACCTTAGCCGCAGAGCTATCTGGATACGCGAAGACTACAAGGAAGACAGAGGTCATCGTTCACCTCGTTTCACTAAAGGTTGTAAAAGGATTATTGATAAGTCAACCAACGACTTTTTATGTACCGTAAAAGTGGTACTAAACAGACGCAATAATAGCTACGCGCATCTGCACTAATTATCGAGACTAAGGTTTACTTTATCTGTCTGCGGTATAGCAATAATGCAACAATACCAAAGATGAAATTTGGTATCCAAACAGCCAGCATAGGGTTTAGCCCTGCCTTGGTAGAGAAAGTGGTAGTAAACTGCATTGCCATAATATACAAGGCACTTATTACAATGCCCATTGCCAGATGCAGCCCGCTTCCGCCACGTACCTTGCGGCTGGCTATACAAACGCCAATCATGGTAAGGATGAAGCCTGCAAACGGCTGTGCAGTTCGGCGGTGTTTTTCTATGTAAAAGAAGTTCAATGTTTCCCTTCCGCGTAGTTTTTCACGTGCTATGTATTTATTCAATTCAGGTGTGGTAAGTGCATCTTTTACAGCCTCATCTTCCTCAAGGTCTCTTGGTTTGAAAGGAAACGACATGATGGTGTCATTCTTCAATACCAGCCTCTCATTAATTCCGTCGTTGTAACGTATACGAACCTCGTAGAGATGATATTGGTGTTTGATGCTGTCGTAGTTTACATGGCCTGCTATTATTTTATAATGTAGGTTGCTACTGTCAATCAGTTCTGCACTGAAATGGTAACCTATGTTTGCTTTGTAATCATAGGTCATCATATACACGTACAAATTCTTGGAAAGCCGCAGGTGAACGTTCCTGTCAGAAGCGAATGCAGCGGTATGTATATACTTATTTTCAAAAGCCAATCGTTGTTTATTGGCTTGAGGGACTATGTAGTGATTAGAAACCAAAGATAGCGTACAAAGAAATGCAGCGCCGACTATGTACGGACGCAAAAAACGCTGAAATGATACACCTGAAGCTAGTATGGCTATTATCTCAGATTTGTATGCCAGCCTGGATGTAAAGAAAATGGTAGCTATGAATATAAATAGCGGAAAAAGCAGGGCTGATATATGTGGTATGAAGTTCTTGAAATAGTTAAGTATAGCGAGTGTTGGCGCTTTCTTAGCCACGAAATCTTCCATCTTTTCAGACAGGTCTATAACACAAGCTACTACCGCCAGTATCATAATGGCGAAAAAGAAAGTCGCTACAAACTTCTTTACTATATACCAATCCAGTTTCTTCATCTAGTGCTTTTACAGCCTTTGTTTTAATACAGGTATCATTTCGTTTTTCCAACTGTTGAAATCGCCCTGCAAAATATGTTCACGTGCCTGTTTTACCAAATGCAGGTAAAAAGCTAGGTTATGTATGCTGGCAATCTGCAACGCCAATATCTCACTCGATACCATCAGGTGACGCAGGTATGCCTTGCTGTAATAATTGCTTGTAGGACATTCTATACCGTCATCTATCGGGCTGAAATCTGTAGCCCATTTCTTATTCTTAATGTTTATAACCCCCTTGCTGGTAAATAGCATACCATTACGACCATTGCGTGTAGGCATCACACAGTCAAACATGTCTATACCTAAAGAAATATTCTCCAATATATTCCATGGCGTGCCAACACCCATCAGATAACGTGGTTTTTCTTCAGGTAGTATGTCGCAGCATAGCCCGCACATCTCATACATCATTTCTTCAGGTTCGCCCACACTCAGCCCACCAATAGCATTACCATCACAATCCATATCTGCTATAAATTGGCTGGAGGCTTCTCGCAGGTCTTTATAAGTACTACCTTGTACAATAGGAAAGAGTGTTTGCTCGTAACCGTATTTTGGTTCTGTCTCGTTCATACGGTTCACACAGCGTGCCAACCAACGGTGTGTTAGCTCCATCGATTTGCGGGCATATTCATAATCGCTCGGGTAGGGTGGGCACTCATCAAATGCCATAATGATATCTGCACCTATAGAGCGTTGTATATCGATAACATTCTCTGGTGTAAATAAGTGTCTTGACCCATCAATATGCGATTGAAAAACAGCACCCTCTTCTTTCAGCTTCCTGTTATTAGCAAGGGAAAATACCTGATAACCACCGCTATCTGTTAGTATAGGTTTATCCCATCCATTGAATTTATGCAATCCACCTGCCTGTTCCAGCACATCAATGCCCGGACGCAGGTACAGATGGTAGGTATTGCCAAGTATTATCTGTGCCTGTACTTCTTCTTTTAGTTGTTGTTGGGTCACTGCTTTTACACTACCCACTGTGCCTACAGGCATAAAAATGGGCGTTTCTATCTTACCGTGTGCCGTTGTTATGACGCCTGCACGAGCTTTGCTGTTATTATCTCTTGCAGATAATTCAAATTCCATTCTGTTTTTCTTTCTTTGTGGTTGTGTTCGGCGAGGTATTAGTTCCTGTTTTTCTGTTATGTATTACCATTCAGTTGGCTTATACGCTCTTTTTCTTTGTGCAGCTGTTTTCGTTGCCCAATGAAGATGATACCCCTATTACTGACCCTCAACCCGTTACCATCATCATCTGTGCAAAAAACGAAGCCGACAATCTACGAAACAACCTGCCTGCAATAATGGCGCAAAGATACAGTAATGCCTCGGGTATTAGTATGTATCGGGTAATTGTGGTAAATGATGCATCTGAAGATGATACTGCAGACCTTTTAGAGGGGTTTAAAGCTGTATATGATAATCTGAGCATTATACATATATCTCCCCAAGACACAAGAACACTACCTGGTAAGAAGTATGCACTAAGCAAAGCATTAACCGTAACTGAAACGGAGTATTTGTTGCTAACAGATGCTGATTGTAAGCCTGCATCAGATGTATGGTTAATGCAAATGGTAGCTCCTTTGCATGAAGGGAAACAGATTGTGGCAGGTTTCGGTGCTTATGATGCGAGCAATTCTATGCTGAACGCCTTTGTCAGATGGGAGACTTTGCATACATATATTCAATATGCTAGCTATACACTTTCGGCTAGGCCCTATATGGCAGTTGGAAGAAATCTTGCTTGTACAAAATCTGCTATGCTAAAAGCACAGCAATCGCCAGCTTGGGCACAATTACCATCGGGCGATGATGATTTGCTGATAAACGCTGTTGCTGACGGAAGTAATATGTCTATTGTAGCAACACCTTCTTCCATCACAACAAGCCCGGCAAAAGCCACATGGAAAGAATGGCTGCAACAAAAGCAACGCCATGTATCGACAGGTAAGTACTATAAAACAAGCACAAAGCTGTTGCTAGGATTGTATGCTCTAACGCACAGCCTTGTGTGGTTTAGTTTTCTTATTTTGTTATTTACCGAAATGTGGAAATTGGCACTTGGTATAATGGCTGTCAGGTTGATAATTAATATTATTATTCAACAACGTGCCTGCCACTTAACTGGACAGCAGCATAATATATTCCTTTTCATATTCGCAGATATAGGTTGGATGATTTATAACTTTGTGCTTTCGCCATATATACTGCTCAAAAACAAACAAAGGTGGACGTAATACTAAAATACTTCAGCGACTTTACAGACAACCAATTGCAACAATTGGGACAACTGGAGGAGCTATATAAAGATTGGAATGAGAAAATAAATGTGATATCCCGCAAGGATATAGACTCTTTATATACACGGCACGTACTGCATTCGCTGGCTATTGCGGCTGTTTGCACATTCGAGGATGGCACACAAGTAGTGGATATAGGCACAGGTGGTGGATTCCCGGGGATACCATTGGCTATCATGTTTCCTGAGGTAGAGTTTTTGCTGAGTGATAGCATAGGCAAGAAAATAAAAGTGGTGCAAGGTGTTGCTGATGCTATAGGGTTGAAAAATGTAACAGCAGTGCATAGCAGGGTAGAAGAAATAAAAGGTCGCACGTTCGACTACGCGGTATCTCGTGCAGTAGCGCCATTAGGCGAATTATGGAAATGGATAAACCCATTACTGCGCAAAGGACAACGCAGCGAAGAACTACCTAATGGTCTGATATGCCTGAAAGGGGGAGACCTTAAAGAAGAAATCAAAGCATCGGGCCTGAAGCCTACGGCCTGGGATTTGCACGACATATTTCCCGAGCCGATGTTTGAAGATAAGTATGTGATTTACATAAAGAAATAGAACATGTTACGTAATAATTAGAATTTTTTTCCGTTAACTTAGCATATTATCTACTTCGTAAAAACACCTCCCTAATATGAAGAAGCTTATACTCCTTGCATCAGTATCTGTTTTTGTTGGCATCTATGCCATATCTTGTAAAAAAGACAATGCTACACAATATTCCGATAAAGAAGTTTATCTGGATCTTTCCGACTCAAATGCTGTATATTTTTACCAACACAATTATATAAACTCCACCGTAAACAAAACTGCAGTTTTGGGCAGGGTCTTGTTTTATGACAGGCATCTGTCTGTGAATAATTCTGTATCATGCGCCACATGTCACAAACAAGCCTACGGATTTGCAGATAATGTGGCATTAAGTAATGGCTTTGAAAATGTAAAAACAGATCGAAACAGCTCGCATATTACAAACATAATTGGAGTAAAATCATTCAATAACATTAGCAGTGTGTCTGCTCTTTTGTTTTGGGATGGCAGACAAACATCGTTGACAGATATGGTGACCAAACCAATTGGTAATCATGTTGAGATGGGGATATCAGACATAAGTACTTTGCCACAAAAACTTTCTGCACTGCCTTATTATAAAGAGTTGTTCAAAAGAGCATACGGAACAAGTGATATAACTATAGAACGTATTGCAGGTGCACTTGGTACGTTTTTATCGGCTATAAATTCAGACAGTACAAGGTTTGACAAAGCCAAAATATACAGAACAGTTCAATATACTGCATTGGAAGAGGAAGGTTGGCAGCTGTTCAATGTAAAATACAATTGTGCTTCATGTCACCATATTGGTACGGGTACTTATTTTCAGAATGGTTTTGAAGATATCGGTCTTGATGATTCATGTACAGATATGGGCCGTGGTGCTATATCGTTAAGGTATTTTGATAATGGTAAATTCAAAACACCGAATCTGAAGAATGTAGCTGTTACCGGACCTTACATGCATGATGGTAGGTTTAAAACCTTAAAAGATGTGCTTAATCACTACAGTGATGGCATTAAAAATAGTGCCAACCTTAGTGAGAAGCTGAAAGACGCCAATGATAAGCCTATGAGGATGAAAATATCAGATGGCGAAAAAGATGCATTAATCGCTTTCTTGAATACACTTACCGATTATAAACTACTTACGGACTCTAAGTTTTCAGATCCTTTTAAACTAAAATAAGACCAATTACACAGAATGAAACTTTTAAAACTATCTGCATTTGCTGCGGCAATGTCTTGTACGTGCATTTCCTATGCTCAAACAGAATCTGCAAAAACTCCTGACAATAAATTGTTTGAACACCATATAGGTGTTCAGATCAATGAATTGGTAAAGCAAGTCTTCAACTTCAATAACAATTCTTCAACAATCAAAAATCCTTATTTATTAACCTACAATATCAATTTCAAAAAGTCGGGTTGGGGTTTGCGTATTGGTGCAGGTTATAACAAACAACAGTTCAATACCGATGACGGTATTACTAAGAGAAGTACGGATGTAAATACTTTGAATGCTCGTTTTGGCTTTGAAAAAGCATTTAGGCTTGGTGGAAGATGGAGTGCAGGTATAGGTGCAGATGGTATTTATGGCAATGATGCTAATAATACATCTTCAATAATAAGGAGCAGTGATAGCACGAAAACCGTTTCAAAATCTACAATAAGCAGTTATGGTGGTGGTGCAATGGGTTGGTTGCGCTATGCAATCAGCAATAATGTAGTTATCGGTACAGAGACCAGTTTCTATTTTACGGAGAGTAAGGAAAAACAGGATATTACAATAACACAATATAACCGATTTGGTTCCTCTGGGCAACCTGTTGTTACAACCAATACATCTAAAATTGACGATAAACAATCGGAAATGGTCTTCTCATTACCTGTTGTTTTATATCTCTATATCAAATTTTAAGTAGTTGAAATAATAAAAAGAGTCAGGAAGCCACCTGACTCTTTTTTATTTAAATACCTTATGCTGCACTACTGAAGAGAAATCTTTGTCACATTATCCCCTTGCGATGGAGACTTAAGTGTTACTATATACAAACCACTGGTATGCCCTTGCATATAGCAAGGTATCTCGTTTGTACCTGCATTAACTTTTGCTTGCTGTTCAGCAACAATCCTACCTGCAATGTCTGCAATACTAATTTGTATTGTTTCGGTATTGGCAGAAGAGTATCTTATTAAGAATGCGCCTTTATTCGGGTTGGGGTAGATGTTTATTCCTACTACTCGCGATGGTATATTTTCTGTGCCCAGGTATTGTATGGCCTTGGCTACGGCGGCAAAAGCGTTTATCTTACCATGTCCCCAGTTATTGTTGCCATTAGGCGTTGCTAATCCTGTATAATTGTCGTGTATAGCTGTAGTCTTCAGTGCTTCAATTACTTGTTGGGGTGTAAGGTTGGGGTTAGCTTGCAGCATGAGCGATACAATACCTGCAGCAACGGGAGAAGACATAGAAGTGCCTGTAAGCATGGCATAGTAATACGTTTTACTGTCACCCGGGTTTAGATAAGATGCTACCAAATGGTCTGCACTGCCACCTGTTGGTTTATATTCATCGTCAAATGTACTGACGCCTGAACCTATCATTAATCCAGGTGCTGCAATATCAGGTTTTGTCCTGAAATCAGCAGACGGTCCTCGGCTCGAATAAGGAGCCAGTTTACCATTGGCATTTACATAAGACGCATAACTTATACTGCCACCTGTCAGATTCATAAAGCTGATTTTAGAAGCAAAAGAAGCAACTGCTATTGCCGAGCGTGTACTTGCCATATCACCTACCGTCATGGTATTATTACCACCTGTTGTGCCAACTATGCCTGATGCAAAACTGCCATAATATCCGCGTGTTTTTTGCACATAACCTGTCCACATATCTATAGAGCCGTCTGTTCCTTTTACTGATACCATCAGTTGGTTGGTTGTTTTACTATATACGCGAATCAGGTTGCGTGGTTTGTTGTTGAATGATGATGCTTCTGTTACAATATCTACAAAACAAGTATCACCGTCAGAGCCCACAAGTGCAAATGAATTTGTGGTATTATTCAGGCATATAAAACCTGTATTGGCAGTTTCAGTACTGCCATTATAAAGGCTGAATTTGGTGCAAAAACTTTTTGAGGTATCGCCCCAAATATCAACCCATGTATTTTTCATGCCGGCTGCCAGTGTCAGTTCAGTGCGGATGATGGTATCAGTAGTTGTAAATGTTTTGGCAAGGTGTATGTTGTTAGTGCCATTGTTGCCTGCAGAACACACAAATATTTTACCCTTGCCCGTAAGCGCATCGCATGCCTGGCTGAATAGGGAATTGCCGTCGTGCGGACCTACGGTACACCCCCAGCTTAGGTTGGCAACTGCGGGTTTACCTACAGACGATGCATAGGTGTAGATATAATTTATACCATCAATTATGTCAGACATGCCGGTATTTGTCCATTGTGTAGAATCGGGCGTGATACCTACAAATACCATATCACTTTCAAAAGCTATTCCTCTGTATTGGCTGTTGCCTGTGCTGCCATATCCGCTACCAGCAGCAATGCCTGCCACATGTGCACCATGCGAAAACTGTGCTAGGTCAGTGCCTGTAGATTGCATTGTAGCTGTACTGGTTATCTCATTGCCATAAGAAAACCCAGATGGGGCAGTGCCTGTAGCTTTCTGTTCCCATATTTTCTTAATGCGCCATACATTACCACTGGTATCTTTGGTTGTAGGGTGGTTGTAGTCGAAGCCTGCATCAATAATTCCGACTACTACATTTTTACCCGTATATGGCATTGTTAGTGGAGCATACCCACCATGTACAGAATCAGTCTTTGTTACAGTGCGTGCAGCATCCATATCAGGAGCAATAGGTAAATCCAATTCTATATAGTCAATACCTTTTATCTGTGTGAATGACTCAATTTTCTGCAACGGTACAGATACTGTCCATATCTTGCCCGCTTTTGTACCAATATGTACACCCAATGTTTCTATTGCTACGGCATCTACTGACGGGCTAACCTTTATCATACCAGCAACGCACACATTGCCCTGTGCATCTTTGCGATATACATATGATGCAGGTATAGTTTTTGTATTTTGTAAATCTTTAATGAATAGCTGGGTAGATGGCGATAGTTTGGCTCTTTCTGCATTTGTTTGTGCATTCGTTGCCAATGCAAATGACAATAGCAGGGCTGATAATACGATTGTATGCTTTTTCATACGCTTGTTTGTTGATGTACGAACAGATAATAGTCTTTATAAAGGTAGCCAATAAAACAATAAAGCCCCTGGAAAGGGGCTCTGTTACATATAGAGGATAAGAGAGAACTAAAGAATAAACCGGGCAGCGGAACATCATCGCAAGAAAACCACTACCCGGTTTTCAAGCCTTACAAATTCACTGCCAATACCACACACATGATGATAGAAACAAACAACAAAATTTTTTGAGAAGTTTCATTTTTGCGGATGTCGATAGCTTGTTGCATGACTTGTGTTTTTTATTTGTGTTTTGTTTTGAAAGGCTGCCGTGGCAGGTGTTTTGTTTTGTTTTTTTTTGCTTTGTTGATACAAATATGGGGGTACGAACAAGCCTTCTCCAAAATTTAAACCTCGATTAACGATGCCTTTAAAACTGGTTAACCAAAAATATGGCAAGCGCTTAACCATCTGTTTACAAACATGTTGTTAACTACCGCTGTAATCCTTTGCTGTAAAGGGTTTCATGTCATTTGATTAGATGGTGTAATATGTAGCCTCTTATCTGTTTATATAAAATATTTTCTCATCGTGGAGAGGATTGTTATTTTTGCAGCCTGAAAACTGAATAATAAAAGATATAATTATAATATGGGTAGGATATTTGAAGTTCGTAAGTCTGCCATGTTTGCCCGCTACGACCGTATGGCAAAGCAATTTACCCGAGTTGGTAAAGAAATAGCAATTGCTGTAAAGAAAGGTGGCCCTGATCCGGATACAAACCCGATGCTGCGTCGTGTAATGCAGAATGCGAAGTCTTTCAACATGCCGAAAGATCGTATTGAAGCTGCTATCAAGAATGCAATGGGTAAAGATACCAGCAACTATGATGAGGTACTGTACGAAGGCTATGCACCGCATGGCGTTGCTATATTGGTAGTAACAGCTACCGATAATACAACTCGTACAGTAGCCAACGTGCGTTCTCACTTCAACAAAGGTGGTGGTGCGTTGGGTAACAGTGGCTCTGTAGGTTTCCTTTTCAAACACTTGGGTGTATTCAAACTGAACCCTGAAGGGCTGAGCGTAGAAGATATGGAACTGGAGCTGATTGACTACGGTCTGGAAGAACTGGGTGAGGATAGTGAAGGTAAACTGATTGTACGTTGTGCTTTTGAAGACTTTGGTAACATGCAGAAAGCATTGGAAGAAAAAGGCATCACACCAATATCTTCTGAACTGGAATGGATACCACTGAATACAGTACCTGTAACAGACGAGCAAGCACAAGATGTATTTAAGCTGATAGCAAGGGTAGAGGAAGACGATGACGTGCAGCAAGTATTCCACAACATGGGATAGTCAATATTATGTAATATCATATTGAAAGGCAGCCTTCAGGGTTGCCTTTTTTCATTTAATATTGCAACATGCCATCCACAAAAAAATGCTCCAAATGCAATGATTCGTTTGAATGTACAAGCGATGCAACAGGGTGTTGGTGCCAACAATACACACTCAGTCAAGAAGCACTTCAGCATTTAAAGGGTAATTATGCTGATTGTTTGTGTCCACAGTGTTTGGCTACATATGCAGAAGATTATCAGGCCGAAAACCAATAAATCCTGTAAATCCCGGTTCAGGCATTATCTTTACACCAATGAAACCGGCACGTTCACTCCCGATGCTTATTGGCCGCAAGCCTGTAATGGAAGCTATTCAGCAAGGAAAAGCGATAGAGAAAATATTCATGCTTCGTTCTGCTTCGGGCGATGAAATAACTGTTATTAAAAAGCTGGCCAAGGATGCTAATATCCCTGTCAGCCAAGTGCCGGTTGAAAAGCTGAATAATCTTACCAGAGCACAGCATCAGGGTGTGGTAGCATGGGCCAGCCTGCTACACTATGTAGAGCTCCAAGACGCAATATCTATGGTGGTAGATAAAGGCGATGTACCATTATTTATATTACTTGATGGCGTCACAGACGTGCGAAATGTCGGTGCTATTGCCCGCAGTGCCTATTGTTGCGGTGCGCAAGGGCTTATTCTGCCTACTTCTTCATCAGCCTCACTTACCGAAGAGGCTATTAAAACATCTGCAGGTGCATTGCACAAGATAATGCTATGCCGCATACCATCTGTGCCACAGGCTATTGATGTACTACGACTGAATGGTATTCAGGTATTGGGTACCGAAATGAGGGGGAGTGTTCCCGTTGCAGAGTCTGATCTCACAATTCCTTCCTGCGTCGTAATGGGGGCAGAAGATACAGGCATTAGTAAAGATGTGCTTAGGCGTGCCGATAAACTGATACGCATACCTATGGCCGTACAGTTCGATTCATTGAATGTTTCTGTAGCAGCAGGTATGATATTGTACGAGGCTATCAGGCAGCGCACTGCCGTTTAATACACAAAGCTGTTATTATCGGGTGGAAATCTTGTTAAGGTTTTCTGCTATAAATTTTCCTACATTTGCAACAACATTGGTTTCCGCTCAACAACGGAATTAAAAGGGAATCAGGTGAAAATCCTGAACATTACCCGATGCTGTAAGCTTCATTTTACAGCTTTTTGCAACGCCAACGCCACTGTCCACATAGGATGGGAAGGCCGCAAAAAGTGAAGCGAGTCAGAAGACCTGCCTTTGGACATTTATTATTTACGCTGCTTTCGGGAATAAAAGCACAGGTAAAATCAGGGCATGGATCCGGAACCATCGCTGTATTATTATCTGCCAATTTCTCTCAAGCCGCATTAAACAAATTGTATTAATCAATTTATTATGCGCAGATTTACACTGTTCATCTCGGCAATGGTTGCTGCTATGGCAACTAATGCCCAAACTGTGGCCGATTTTGAAGGCCTTACTTTGCCTAAGACAGACACGTTTTATGTCAACTATTCAAACTCTGGCAATGATGTTGGGTTTGATGATGGTTTAGCTCACTTTCCTTGCGTTTACAACACTGCCTGGGGTGGTTTTTGGAGTAGTGGTTTTGCATATACCAATATGACAGATAGCGTAAAAAGCGGCTATACCAACTCATATTCTGCAAAAACAGCAAAAGGCTATAATGGTTCAGATCAATACATTGTTGCAAACGGTTCAGACAACTATATAAAACTGATTAATGCCGCTAAAGGTGGCTTTGCTGCAGGGTTTTATATCACAAATGCTACTTACGCCTACAACAGTATGCGCGATGGCGATGCCTTTGCAAAGAAGTTTGGTGGTACTACGGGTAACGATCAGGACTGGTTCAAAATGGTAATCTATGGTTATCATAATGGAGTTAAAAAACAGGATAGCGTTGAGGTGTATCTGGCAGACTTCCGTTTTGCAGATAACTCAAAAGACTATATCCTTAAAACATGGAAATGGGTAAACCTGATGCCACTTGGTAAGGTTGATAGCCTTAGCTTAATGCTCAGTTCCAGCGATGTTGGACAGTTTGGTATGAATACGCCTGCATATTATTGCATAGACAATTTTATAACACAGGAAAACTTATTCCCGTTTGCGCCACAGGCTACTGTTTCAGGTAGTACTGCCATCAATAAAAACGACCCCTCAATCAAAGGTTGGGCTACATATTGCGAGCTGAACCGCGGTTGGTTGGATATTGCTGATAAATCTTTAGGCAAACCAACATTGGGCGCAGATACCAACGCAATCGGTATGCCTGATAACTTCCTGGTAAGCCTTGGTGACAGTGGTACGGCAGTACTTACATTCAATAACATAATCTATAACGGTAACGGGCCTGACTTTGTAGTGTTTGAAAATGGGTTCGCAAATCCTAACAATCCTGAAGAAGCATTTCTGGAATATGCATTTGTAGAGGTAAGTTCAGACGGTGTAAACTATACACGTTTCCCTGCTATCAGCTTTGCAGATACGTTGCAAACGCCTGCATTCGGTGTGTATGAAAATGCACGTCAGGTAGATAATCTGGCAGGTAAATACATCGGTGGCTTCGGTACACCGTTCGATTTGCAAGAACTGGCCGGCACACCTGGCCTCGACATCAATAATATCACGCATATCCGATTGGTGGATGTTGTAGGTTCAATAGGCGTTCATGGTCAGTCAGACAAAAACGGACGTAAAATCAACGACCCGTACCCTACCAATGTAGTAAGTGGTGGTTTCGATCTGGAAGCTGTAGGCGCTATGTACCTGAGATGGGCAAGCTCTGTGAACACAACTATTGCGTCGGGCAATAGTATGAGTGTGTTCCCTAATCCATCAGCAACAGATATAAATATTGCTTTCAATAAAGCGCCTCAGGGCGAGCTTTATGCAACTGTAACAGATATGAAGGGTAGTGTGGTAATGTATGGTGCTGTAATCAATAACAAACTTTCTGTAGCATTTTTAACTACAGGTGTTTATTACCTTGTGGTAACAGATACCAATGGTAACAAATGGGTAGAACGTATTTCCAAAATATAATATCGGGCATACTAGGAGTATCGCTACTGTCGGCTTGTGTAAAAGACAAGCCGACAGAGCCTGATACTAAGCCTCCGGCAACTACTGAACCTTCAGGCAATGTATATACTGTCTGCGAGGGGAGTCTTGGCAACGGTAACAGTACATTGTACTTGTATAACTATAAGACGGCTACAGACCACGGTAATATTTATGAGACTGTAAATACAGGCTCAAAGCTTGGAGATGTATTTCAAAGCATACTTAGGATAGGTGATAAGTGGTTTCTGTGTATCAACAATTCAGATAAAGTGCTGGTGCTTGATTCTACAAGAAAACAAATTGGTGTCATCAATATCCCTAAACCAAGATATATATTGCCTGTCAGTGATACAAAAGCTTATGTATCTACATTGTTCAGCAATAAGGTCTATATCATCAATCCGCAAAGTATGTCTGTAAGCGGAACGATAGATATGCCATACCAGAACCCCGAGTTTATGGTAATGCGGAATAACAAAGCCTATATCAGCACTTGGGATACAGCGTGTGGCAATATTTACACGATAGATATAGCTACAGATAAAGTACAGGATGCAATTGCCATCAATAACAGAGCGCCACATGGCCTGGCTGTAGATAAAGATGGTAATCTCTGGATTGTATCGGGCAATGTATATAAAGGCAAGCAGGCAGCCATTACCCAACTGAATGGTAAGGACGAGGTGATGCAGACCTTTTACTTTTCTGCAAAGTCAGATGTTATAAAACCCGTATTCAATCTTGCCAAAGATGTACTGTATTTTATACAGGTAGATTACAATGGTGGTACAGATAATAACGGTATCTACAGAATGAATATTAATGATATTCAGTTGCCTAAGGCACCATTCGTTGCTGCTCAGAAGTTTCAATACTTTTGGGCATTAGGTGTAGAGCCACAGTCTGGCAATATTTATGTCGGAGACCCTAAGGGTTTTATACAAAAAGGTGCAGTAGCGGTATATAATACCGAAGGTAAACAGGTAAATAGTTTTGCTGTAGGCGTTGGTCCAAGCAGTTTTTATTTTGAATAAGAATAATACATGAGCAAGCCCCCTTTCACGGTGAATAAAAGAGTAGCAGTACTGATTGTATTGCTACTTTCTTTTTCTGTGTCCAAAGGGCAATTGGCAGATACATTGAAAGAGGTTAAGATAAAGGCTAAGAAAAAGCGCTTTATATCAAACGACGAACGCATTAATACCTATGCTCCAGGGCAAAAAATAACAAGTATCGATAGCATTACGCTCAGGCAATATCAGTTTCAGAGCGTGGCAAATCTGCTAGCTCAGCAGTCGCCCGTATTCATCAAGACCTATGGTATCAATGGCTTGGCTACACTTAGCTTTCGCGGTGCATCCGCTGCGCAGTCGCAAGTGTATTGGAATGGTGTGCCACTACAAAATGCTGCTATGGGGATGTCAGATGTTTCCCTGCTGCCTGTTGCTTTGATGAATAAAATAAACCTTGTGTATGGCAGTTCTTCCGCCATGTGGGGTAGTGGCAATGTTGGCGGTGCGTTGGTAGTAGAAAATGAAAAGCCATACTTCGATACTACAAATGTATTTCATCACTCTATTTATGCTGTAGCTGGCAGTTTTAGTCAGTATCAATTGGGGCTGCGTTCGGGATTCAGTACAGACAAATGGTATGTGGCCATTAACGGGTTTGGACAATCTGCGAAGAATAATTTTAGCTATGTAGATGGTACTACCGAACGTAAAATGAGTAATGCTTCATTGAGCAGCGGCGTCGGTTTATTGCAAGTTGCATATAAAGCAGATAGCAAGAATATAGTATCTCTGACGGGTTGGTATCAGCAATATTACAGAGAAGTGCCCCGCGCTTTGTTCGAATCTCAATCAGTAAAAAATCAACGTGATGAATCTTTACGCTTATTGGCAGATTGGAACAGAACAGGTAAGTCCGTTCACACATCCGTAAAGCTGTCTTATATCAGAGACTACATGCGCTATCAGGATACGCTTGCATTGCTCAATACAATAAATGCAAGTAATCAGCTTTATGCCGAGGTTGCTGCCCGTTTTGCTCTTGGCAAGCGCCATCGCATTATGATAATGACACCTGTATCTGTACAATGGGTAGATAGTGCAAGCATAAGCAAAACAAATACACAAAACAGGTACGGAATCGCAGCCAATTATTTATATACCGACCTGAAGAGTAAGTTGAGAGTTGCGTTGAGCCTTAGGGGAGAGGCAGTAGATAATAATAGTTATTTATTGCCCGGTGGTAATATAGGATACGACCTTACAAGTTGGCTGACATTAAAGGCAAACTTGCAAAAAACATACAGGGTACCAACACTTAATGAATTGTACTACAATCCTGGGGGTAACAGAAATCTGCTACCCGAAAGCGGGTGGAGTACAGATGCCGGTTATGCATTCCATTCCCGGTCTGTCAGTAGAGTAGTGTTGAACCATGAACTATCGGCTTTTAATCGTGTGATCGACAATTGGATAGTTTGGTTTGGTGGCGCTATTTGGACACCGCACAATATAGCAACAGTACACAGCCGTGGTGTAGAGACCGATAATAAACTAACTGTAGGATTGGGAAAACTAAACCTTCACATAGCATTAAATACATCTTATGTATTATCTACAACTGTTTCATCCCATATATCGGGCGATGGCAGTATAGGTAAGCAAATCCCTTATGCGCCACGCTACAATGGGCAAGTAAATATTGGCTTTAATTTCAGGCAACTGTATTTCAACTACAATCATACCTATACAGGTTATCGCTTCATTACAGTCGACGAATCACAATGGTTAATACCTTATAATACAGGTAATGTGCAGCTATTATATACATTGCCAGTAGCTAGTAACAACCTTCAATTCACTGCACAGTGCAATAATGTTTGGAACAAAAGATATCAGGTAGTAAATGGGAGACCTATGCCCGGTATCAATTTGTTGCTTGGAATAAGATTTGATGTTGATTATTAAGGCCTGATAAGTCAGACACACATAATCTGCCTCTTTTCGGTATTAGATTATTAAATTTATAAGGTAAAATTGTCTTAAAATTATAAAATATAGTATTTTCACACCCTGTTATAATATAACATTTATGAAAATCAAATCTCTATTGTTCCCGTTAGCTATCGCATCTGTTATCTTTTCGTCATCATGCAGAAGGACAGAAGCTAACTATGTTCAGCCAGTTTGCAAATACCCGGTTACACAGTATCAACATGTTTATGGTGCAGAAACATTTGATAAATTGTGGGGATTCTATGAGTTAGATGCTTGGAAATCTTGTGTCATTAGGTACAGTGGTTCTACTTTCACAGATTTGTGCACTGCTGAAAAAGGTGGTGTAAACGTACGTGTAAGGGGTAATTTTATGGATGTTAAAGCATATATGAAATTAACGGAAACTGATAGTGTTGAGGTGCCAATGGTAAAAACTAAATTAGATTCTAACAAATATTCTTTTGACGGTAAATTAGATAATATAGACTACATACCTTATTATCAAAACTACCCAGCAAGAATGAAGCCTGTTTTGTATATCAGAATGCCATTCGACAGTCCTTATAAAGATTATTATTATATGATTGAAAGGCTTAAATTCAACCTAATCAGCGTTGAGATAGATCCTACTGGCAAAACAATATAACACATTTTAATCTTTTTTTAACCACTATTTGGGTATCTCAAATAGTGGTTTTTTATTTATGTAGGATGGCTACATTGTCAAGTGCTGTAGTACATTTAAGTGGAGTTTATTAAAAAAATCAAAAATGTAACGGTTATACCCAACGTAAAAGCTGTGAATACAGTCTATTATGTAGGAAATCTTTAATTCCCGTTACTTGTCTATTGCATTGAGCTATACAATACCCGGACAGACGAACGAGCTGCAAGAACTAATTCAGGGGTGTGCGCGCAACGAGCGTGGCGCACAGGAGAAGTTATATCACTTGTTCTACCCGCGTATGATGGGGGTTGTAAGAAGGTATATAGATCACATGGAACAAGCTGAGGAGGTCTTGAATAATGGTTTTTTGAGGGCATTCCAGAAAATAGACCAGTATACATTTCAAGGTTCTTTCGAAGGTTGGTTGAGGAAAATAGTCTTTCACGCAGTATCTGACTATGTAAAGCAAAATTCGCGATACAATGAGAAGATAATGTTGGTTGAAAAAGATCAATACGTAGAAAAAGACCATGCCGACAGAATGTATTACAACGAGCTGTTGGAAATGGTACAAAGCCTGCCGGTTGCTACACGATCTGTATTCAATATGTATGTGATGGAAGGGCTATCTCATAAAGAAATTGGTAAAGTATTGGGTATCAGTGAGGGAACTTCAAAATGGCATTTGTCTGAAGGTCGGCGGATACTAAAGGATAAGATTGAGAAACTGAATTTACATTTAAAACAATAAATTTTATCCATATGGATAAAAACATGATTAACATAGACGACCTCATAAAGCAGCGCCTTAGTGGTGGAGAGGAAAAAGAACCTAGTGGGGCGTGGCTGAGGATGCAGGAACTGCTAGATAAAGAGCAACCTGTAAGAGGGGCTGCATATTTTAGCTGGAAGCGTATTTTTTCATACGCTGCTGGTTTGGTATTGTTAGCTGTAGCGGGTGTTGCTGGTTATAAGACTACACAGTCGCAATCAGGTGCGGATGTTGCATCGGTTAATAAATATGACCGTGCCAATAATGCTATGCTTTCCGGTGCAGTTGCCGTAAACAATACTACTGGAAACACAACAAATAGTAATACAGCAGCAAACAGTGATGTTGTTGCAAGCAACAGTAATGATAATGCTCGCAGGCTGATTAAAGACAATACAAGTTCTAAACAAAGTGGCATGGTGGCATCAGCCGGAAAAGATGCAAATACAATCGCCATCAGCAAAGCTAGTAACGATACTAAAATCAATAAAAACACATCTGCCAACATTGTAAAATCAAATAGAGCAGTAAATAATACTACACCTGAAAGTCAATCCTCAGGTAATGGTTCTATAGTTAATGCCCCCGTTATTAAGGTTGCTGATAATAATGTACAGGTAAATGATAACAAACCAAGCTCAATTGTTGCAAACAATACTGTCGCTGCAACAAAACGCAACAAAATTGAAAAACTACCTGTAGAAGTTACAAATCCAAGATATAGAAAACAGATAAAAGCCATAGACTCTGTAGCGGTAATTACCACTAAAGAAAGTAGCAGAAAAGGCATGCGTAAAATAGATACTATTGCGCAGGGTATGGTTGCAACAGAAAAGTTTGTTGATGCTCCGGGTGAAGTTGCTACAATAGCTACAACTAAAACACCTAGAGAAATGCTACCATCTGCAACATTGATGGAACGAAATAACCCTGAGCATTCTAACTTGAACACTAGCGATGAGGGCAGTGCCGAATTAAAATTAGCTAAGAATAAAAACTACAACCCTCGCCGTTTCGAAGAAATGGTACAAAACATGAAGTTGGATTTAGGTAAAGTTAGCTTCCATCCTGGGCTTGTAGCAGGTATCAGCAGTTCCGTAGGTGCATACAATATGATGGGTGTACAATTTGGAATTTCCGGTGTTATGGAAATTAGCGAGCGTTGGGGCATGTTTGCCGAGTTGAAAGGTGTTTATCGTTTTGGTAATGGTAAGTCACTGATTAACAATTATAATTCTTATTCAGGCATCAACTATATTGGCAACAACACTTATAGTCATGAATGGGATTCGGTTGCTCACTCTTTCAACATCTCGTCTTCAACAAGCGTTGAATTACCTATTGCTGTAAAATACTCCGCCAACAGATTAAGTGCTTTTGCCGGTTTAAATGGTGTATACAATTTTGCTGTAAAAGTGGATGAGTATACACAGAAATATGGCCGGTCTTATGTTTCAAATTCAACCAGCTCTCAGGAATTGACACAGAAATGGGGTGAAAATACCCAGATTGGGTATGATGCCTTCAAAGCACGTTTCATGCTGGGTTATGTAGTAGGCGCAGGTTATCAAGTTACTCCAAATATTGGTATAGACTTCAGAGCAACACAACCATTTATGGAAAGTAATGCAGGAAAGAAAAGCTCAGCTATTATCTCAAAGCAACTATACAGGGCACCTTCATTCCAGCTGAACTTCACTTATAAGTTCTCTAACAATAAATATAAACCGCGCGAATTAAACTACTAATCTTTGCTCATGGCAGCTGCCTTAAGTTCTGCAGTTGTGCTTTTGCCAAGGTAGTTTTCAATACGGTTTTCAATAATGTATATTAATGGCGTTAGTAATAACGCCATTAATGCTTTATAACTGTAGTTAACAAGTCCTATAGCCAATACTCGCTGAAAGCTCCACCCGTTACCTATTTTGAATGCTATGAACAATACAATGAAACTGTCAACAAATTGGGATACTAGGGTTGAGCCCGTAGCCCTCAACCACACCTTTTTTTCTCCTGTGGCTTTCTTTATTTTATGAAACACCCACACATCTAATAGCTGACTTACCAGAAAGGCAATAAGACTACCAACTATTATCCACATACCTTGTCCAAAAATGCCGCTAAATGCTGCCTGCATATCAGGGATGCCATCTTGTACATGGCTGGTTATCCAGAACTCTTTATTGGCAGGTACTTCAATTGCCAGGTAAAACATCAGGAAAGCATAGCAAATCAAGCCAGCAGCAACATATGATATCCTTCTTACAGCCTTTGGGCCGAAGTATTCATTCACAATATCCGTCATAATAAATTCTAATGGCCATAGCAGCACACCACATGTCAGCGTATAGGTAAGTCCTTCTTCTCCCAATAATGAGAATGGGTGTGGTTCAAAGCCTAGTAATCTTTCCAAAGAAAACAACTTACCTCCTATGCATTCTGCAATCAGGGCATTTGCTACAAAGAATGAGGCTATAACTATGAAGAGCTTGGTTGGTTTGTCGTTCAGTATATCTTTTACCATGTTGTAAAGCTAATGGTTTGTTTCAAATTGCTTAAGCTATTATGAAATATTGAAATTCGATATTATTTTTATATCAAACTAAACAAGGCTCCTATGAAAAAGTTTTTTAGATGGCTGGGTATTGCCATATCTGTAATCGCCATTATCGTTATCGGTTTATTGGGTTATGTCAAATTGTTTTTGCCGGATGTAGGTAAGCCAGCAGATTTGAAAGTTGAAATAACACCTGATAGAGTAGCACGTGGCGAGTATCTTGCCAACTGTGTAACTGTATGTATGGATTGCCACTCTAAAAGAGATTGGAATACATTTACTGCACCGCCTACAGCCGGAACATTAGGAGCAGGCGGAGAGGTTTTTGACCAAAAGATGGGTTTCCCCGGTGTGTTTTATTCGAGAAATATTACTCCTTATAGATTAAAAGATTGGACAGACGGAGAACTTTACAGAACTATTACAACAGGTGTAGATAAGAATGGGCAACCTTTAATGCCGGTAATGCCTTATCACAGATATGGCAAGATGGATACTGAAGATATATATGCCATCATAGCCTACCTGCGAAGTGTGCCTGAAGTGAAAAATGATATTCCTGAATCAAAGGCTGATTTTCCATTCAGTATGATAATGCGACTGATTCCTAAAAAAGCCGAACCTGTAAAGCGCCCGTCTGAGTCGGATACTATTGCCTATGGTGAATATCTGGTAAATGCCACTGCTTGTGCAGAGTGCCATACTAAGTTTGAAAAAGGGCAGTTTGTAGAAGGTACAGAATTTGGCGGAGGCAGGGTATTCGAAATGCCAGGTGGTATGTTAACAACACCCAACATCAGTCCTGATAATGAAACCGGTATTGGCTTGTGGACCAAAGAGGCTTTTGTAAACAGGTTTAAAATGTATGCAGACTCAAATTATGTTCCTCAAAAAATAGACTTCACTAAAGATTTTGCTACCATGATGCCATGGACAATGTATGCGAAAATGAAGGAAAGTGATTTGGCAGCTATTTATGCATATCTAAAAACCGTTAAGGCGCAGAAAAATCAGGTTGTAAAATGGAAGCCAAGAGCTTGATAGTTTGATTGACGGATCAATTATCATGATTTTGTAAAACATACATATTAATCAGTCATTAAGATTTTTTTAACCTAAACTGGCATAGTTTTTCTATCGTATATAGTATCAATAAACTGAAGGCTATGCGTTTGAAAATATTAATGGTTACGAATGGTGAAAGCGAATGCTGCCCAGATGCAGAGGTGCTGAAAGAGCGTGGTATGCTTGTTTATACTTGCAACGATGCTATTGCAGAAGATATGGTTGTCGAACTTTCTCCGGATGTGGTTCTAGTCAACCCTAATGTGCCTAGTGCCGGTATCACTAAGGCGTATCATAAATTGCTACGTCACTTCAAAATACCTGTTGTATATACATTGGCTGAAGATGAACAATATCTCGTCAACATAAGAAACAAGGCAAATAAACTTGTTAAGCTGGTTACAGATAATATTCTTGATAGTATTCGAAACTCAGTTAACATACAAATAGCAAACAAATACAGGGTAAGGATTGCCTAGTCTTTGTCTACAGAATATCTGCCCGGGCCTATGATAAACATTGATAAAAACACAATAGCAAGCTCTATAGAGTGAGATGCATCCATGATAGTTTCACCATCTTTCAGGTGCATAGCAGTTGCTACTACCATTGTGAATAGGAGAAAGAATGATGTAGGTCTGAAGAAAAGACCTAATACGAAGAATAAGCCACCAATGCTTTCTGTAATTGCTGCCATAAAGCCCCATAGTACAGGAAATATCTTAATGCCGATTGCATCCATAGCCCCGCCAAGCTTTTCCCATTTTGCTACACCGCCGGATAGTTTAGGGTATCCATGCATCATCATCATACCTCCAATACCTATGCGCAGCAATAGTAATGCGGTATTGTTGTATTTCCCGAGCTTTGTAAATAATGGCATATCCGTATAAGTATCTCTTGCTAATTTACGGAAACTATAGAAGTTTGATAAATAAAAAAGCCGCTCATTGAGCGACTTTTTTATTTCAATAATATTAGAGCTTAGAACTTAGGACAAGCAAAGTTGTAAGTAGGTTTGAATTCGCGTTTGTTGATGCAACCGTTGAATATCAAAGAAATTTCGTAACCACCGTTGCCTCTTGTTGCTGCTGATAAGCCAGACATGTTCAAATCGTAAGTGATACCCAATTTCATCTTAGACCATTCGAGACCGATGTATGGAGCCAATGCATCGTTGTAGCGATACCAACCACCAAGATACAAGATAGTGTTCTTAGCATACTCTGCATCATGACCTGGGTTCAGTACAAAACCCACAGCAGCACCAGCTAATACTTCTGATGCAGAAGCCTGAGACTGGAACATACCGCTTGCATACAATACCATGTTTTCATTCAAGTCGAATGAACCACCCAGATACCCGGTGTAACGTGCATGTATTTTGTGATTGCTGTTCAGGAATGTTTCAACAGGTTGTGTAAGGTGATAGTATGAGAAACCTGCATACATCGTAGAGTTTTCACTTACACGACCAGAATACATTAAACCAACATTGAAGTCAGGATATGTTAAATCGGCATTACCTAAATTTTCACCTGTTTGATATTCAGTACCACCGGTTGCAAAATTGAATTGATCCTCAAAAGCAAGTTGAGAAAAATCTATGTTCTTCTGAACCAACACGCCTTGTAAACCAAGCGACAAAGTATGTTGCTTTTCGTGACCGAATGCTTTATGGTAGGCTAAAGACAAACCAACAGATGTATTTTGCAAGCCACCTTTACCAGACCTGTCAAATAAGCCGAGTACACCTATACCAATGGCATCTCCGTTGTTAAGGCGACCTTTCATAGTAGCCATATCGTAAGAGATTGTACCAGTAACATATGGGTTAGGAGATACACTTCCCCATTGTGTACGGTAGTTTGCTGCTAAACGCAAATCGCAAGACACAAGGCCTGTGAGCGCTGGGTTCAGCGTAAGAGGTGATGCAAAATATTGAGTAAAGTGCGGATCCTGTGCCATAGCTGAAGTCGCCAACATCAATGATGCACCCACTCCTAGTAATATTTTCTTCATCTGGGTATCGTTTATGAATTGTTTAAATGAGTTTCGAAAGACCAAAATAAGTTAAATTATCTTATTATCCAAGACAGTAGGATATATAATTTTAGTTGGGTTATGACTGCTTTTTTGTCCCAAACGACAAGTCGCCCGCATCGCCCAGCCCGGGAACAATGTATCCACGTGCTGTCAGTTCCTCGTCAATGGCCCCGGCCCATATGTAAGCTTCCGGTATTTTACGTTTCAATAGCTCAATTCCCTCTGTACATGCTATGGCACAAACAATGTGTATTTGTGATGGTTTTCCTGTATCTAAGAGGCTTTCAATCGCCAAAACAAGCGATGAACCGGTTGCAAGCATTGGGTCTGCAATTATCAATGGTCTGCCGTTAATGTCTGGGCATGTAATATATTGTTGTTCTATTTCAAAAGTGCCGTCTCTGTGGTGTTTTCGATATCCGGCAATAAATGCGTTGTCAGCCTTGTCGAAATAGTTCAATAAACCTTGATGTAGAGGTATGCCTGCACGCAAAATAGTGGCCAATACAGGCTGTTTTTCCAAAATATTGCAAATGGACTCACCCATAGGGGTTTGAATGGTAACAACACTATATGGGAGATGTTTACTGATTTCATAAGCTGCAATTTCGCCTATCCGCTCCATGTTTTTGCGAAAACGCATCCTGTCTTGTTGTGTATCTACGTCCCTTATTTCACGTATCCATTCGCTGAAAATTGAATTGTACTCACTGAGATTATTGACCATAGTATAAATATACCTCAAAATAATCTGCATTGATATGCTTCAAATCATCATTTATGGGTCACATTTTTGTTAAATAGCTGTTTAAAATCTAAAGTTTTAGTTCTCATGCAGTTAAAACCGCGTTAAACTAGACGTGTCAAATTTTGACAGATGCGGCAAGCTGCTATTTTTGTACCTTTGCACACCTTTTCAAATTAAAGGTTTCAAGAATAAGTATGGATTTACTTCAATCTCTCGACCGCACAAAGCTGCCGCAGCACATAGCCATTATCATGGATGGTAATGGGCGTTGGGCAAAAGAGCACGGGCAGGACAGGGTGTATGGCCATCACGAAGGTGTGTTGAGCGTAAGGGATATCGTGAACGGATGTGCAGAAATAGGTATTGGTTATCTCACTTTGTACGCTTTTTCTACAGAAAACTGGAACAGGCCCAAAGCAGAGGTGGATGCACTGATGGAGTTGCTGGTTAATACCATACGTAAAGAAGTGGATGAACTGAAGAAGAACAACGTGCGTATGCATGTTATAGGTGATTTTGACAGCCTGCCCGATGTTTGTAAAAAAGAATTGAATGAGGCGATGGAAATCACATCTTCAAACACAGGCTTGAATTTGATTTTGGCGCTCAGTTACAGCTCTCGATGGGAATTGGTAAATGCATCAAAGAAAATGGTTGCAGATGCAATGGCCGGCAAGATAAAAGAAGAAGACGTAACAGAAGAATTGTTTAATTCATATTTAAATACAGCACAGTTTCCTGATCCGGAATTGATGATAAGGACAAGCGGAGAGTACAGGATCAGCAATTTCTTAATGTATCAATTGTCGTATGCAGAATTGTACTTTACTCCTGTACATTGGCCTGCATTCCGCAAACAAAATTTATACGAAGCGCTGCTTGATTATCAGAAGAGAGAAAGACGATTCGGCAAAACAAGTGAACAAATCCAAAAGACATCAACCCAGCATGTTTAAATTCTCAACGCGCTTAACACTATTGTTATGCTGTTCGTTATTAGCGGGCATCAACGCTAATGCACAATTGTCATTGTCGGGAGACTCTACGTCTTCAGGCGGGGGGCTTGGCCTCAGGCGCAATACCGGTACCGGGTTATCAGGTGCACAAGGCTCATCATCTGAAGGTTTATATAAAGAATATGAGATAGCAGGTATCACGGTTAGCGGTACAAAATACCTTGACGAAGACCTGTTGATTGCCGTTACTGGCCTGACAATAGGAGGTAAAATAAAGCCAGTAAACGACGAGAGTGTTGCCAAGGCCATTAAAAGCCTTTGGAAGCAGGAGCTGTTTTCTAATGTAGGTATCAGTATCAGCAAAACGATAGGCAATAAGGTTTTTCTTGATATTAAAGTAGAAGAGCGTCCGAGGCTGTCTAAATACAATTTCAGAGGTATTAAGAAAGGTGAAGCTACTGAGTTGAAAGACAAAGCAGGTCTGGTAAAAGGAAGGGTAGTGACAGATGCCTTGAAAATGGAAGCCATTGTCAGGATACGTAAGTACTTCTCAGAAAAAGGATACGGGGAGGTAAAGATTAATGCGAAGGAGAGGGTTGATACCATCAATGTCAACTCTGTGGTATTAACTTTTGATATCGATAAGGGTAATAAAACACACATTAATCAGGTAAATATAGTCGGCAATGACAACGCTAACGAATTGAAATTGAAACGCATTTTGCGTTCTACTAAAGAGATGGCACGTATATCTCTGTACCCCGCAGACGAAACCAGTGTGTATAGCACGAGTAAGCGCTCTTTCAGCAAGTATGTAAAGAATTTTGGTTTCCTGTCAGTATCTAAAACCTTGAATGCACTTGATCCTTATTTCAGGTACAATTTCTTCTCATCATCTAAGTTTAATCAGAAAAAATACGACGATGACAAGCAGTCTTTGGTTGAGTATTATAACTCTCTAGGTTTTCGCGATGCGTCTGTAGAAAAAGATACTATATATACAGTTAAGAACGGGAATGTAAACATTGATATTAAGGTAAGAGAAGGTCGCAAATATTACTTTGGCAATATTGAATGGAAGGGTAATACTAAATATACCAGCGATGCTTTATCAAAGATACTAGGCATAAAGAAAGGAGATGTTTACAATCAGCAGCTGTTGGATACGCGTCTGGGCAAGCAATTGAGCCCTGAAGGTGGTGAAGATGTGAGCAGCTTGTACATGGACGACGGTTATCTTTTCTTCAATGTAGATGCGGTTGAAACATCTATTGTTGGTGATACTATTAACTATGAGATGCGCATTACAGAAGGTCCACAAGCTACCATCCGTAATGTTACAATAACAGGTAACGACCGTACTAATGAACACGTTGTGCGTCGTGAGCTTCGCACATTGCCGGGTAATAAATTCAGTCGTAGCGATTTGATTCGTACACAGCGCGAAATTGCCAACCTTGGTTTCTTCGATCAGGAAAAAATTGGAATACAACCTAAACCTAATCAGGAAGACGGTACAGTAGATATTGAATACAGCCTTGTTGAAAAATCGAGCGACCAGTTGCAGTTGTCTGCAGGCTTTGGTGGCGGTGTCAGCTTCTATGGCAACATTGGTATTGTATTCAGCAACTTCTCTATCAGGAATATATTCAAACCAAAGTTCTGGGATCCGCTACCTGTTGGTGATGGTCAGCGTTTGTCGCTCAACTATCAGTCCAACGGTAAGTTCTACAATTCAGTAAACTTCTCTTTCACCGAGCCATGGTTGGGTGGTAAAAAACCTACCGCACTTACAACAAACTTGTTGTACAGCCGTTTTGCCAGTGCAGTTGGTGACCCTCCGCGTGCTGATTCTCAATACATGCGTGTATGGGGTGGTGGTGTGTCGTTGAGCAAACGTATTAAGTGGCCTGACGATAACTTCGTATTCACCTACGGTATTAACTATCAGAATTTCAGATTGAAAGACTATCAATTGTTGGCAAACTTTGACAGTGGTTACAGTAATAACCTTTATTTCAAACTTGTATTGTCAAGGTATTCTGTAGATAAACCATTGTATCCTACAAGTGGTTCTAATATCAACTTTACATTCCAGTTTACACCTCCGTATAGTTTGTTCTCTGGAAAGGATTATACCAATTCTACAGATGCGGAGAAGTATAAATGGGTTGAATACCATAAATACCGTTTTACGGCAGAATGGTACCAGAAGATTGTTGGTAATATGGTGTTTAAGCTGGCTACCAAGTACGGTTATATGGGATATTACAACTCAACAATCGGTTACTCGCCATTCGAGCGCTTCCAGTTGGGTGGCGATGGCTTATCGGGTAGAAACTTCTTTGTGGGTAAAGATATCATAGCGCACAGGGGCTTTAAAAACCCATATGAAACAAACGCAATCATATTCAATAAATATACTGCAGAGGTCAGGTATCCATTCTCACTTAGTCCGACATCTACTATTTATGGTTTGATGTTTGTGGAAGCTGCTAACGCGTGGAACAGCTATAAAGATTATAATCCGTTCAAGCTTAACAGGTCAGCAGGTTTAGGTGTTCGTATCTTCCTGCCAATGTTTGGTTTGCTTGGTTTAGACTACGGTATCGGTTTCGACCGTTATTCTAAAGCTAACGGAACAACCAAGATGGGCGATATAGCTAACTTTACCTTCATGCTTGGTTTCGAACCGGATTGATTTTGTTAAAACAACATTTGTTTAAATTATAAACTCAAGGAGTATGAAAAAGATTGTTTTAAGTATTGCTGTAGTTGTGTTTTCTGCACTGGCTGCAAATGCACAACGCTATTGTGTAATTGATTCAAAGTATATTTTAGACAAGCTGATAGAGTATAAAGACGCACAAACAAGACTCGACCAGACTTCTAAAACATGGCAGACGGAGATAGACAGCCGTATGCAGGAAGTAGATAAAATGTACAAAGCATACCAGGCAGAGCGTGCAATGCTATCTGATGACCTGCGTAAAAAGCGTGAAGATGAGATAGTGCAAAAAGAGAAAGCAGCCAAAGATTTGCAAAAACAACGTTTCGGCTACGAGGGAGATTTATTTAAAGAACGTCAGAAACTGGTAAAGCCTATACAAGATAAGGTGTACAATGCTGTGCAGAAATACGCACAGTCTAAAGGTTTTGATATAGTTCTGGATAAATCGGGTGGTATAACACTATTCTATGCAGACCCTAAGTTGGATAAAAGCGACGATGTGTTAAAATTACTTGGAATAAACAAATAATGGCATTTACTTTGCACAGCCTAAATAAATAAAGTACATATATAAAAATGAAAAAAATCGTATTGTTTCTTGCTTGCGGATTGTTGATTGGTAACATGGCTTTCGCGCAAGCTCAAAAATTTGGCTATATAGACTCTCGTGAACTATTGAAAGCTATGCCCGAAATGACTAAAGCTGAAAGTGATATTCAGGCTTATACAAAACAGTTTCAAGATCAGCTGCAGTCTATGAGTGGTGAGTATGAAAAGAAAGTAAAAGAATTTCAGGCTGCTGAAAAAACAATGACCGATGCTGTAAAAGAAGTAAAGGTTAAAGAAATACAAGATCTGGAAGGCCGCATACAAAGCACTAACCAAAGTGCACAGGAAAAAGTAGAAAAGAAAAGGCAAGAACTGCTGCAGCCAATTCTGGACAAAGCTGATAAAGCAATCAAAGACGTAGCTAAAGAAAAGAACTTCGATTATGTGTTCGATTCTAGCACAGGTACACTGCTGCATGCAAAAGAATCAGATAACATTCTGCCACTGGTAAAAACTAAACTAGGTATTAAGTAAGCCTTGTTAAGTATATAATAAAAAGCCTTGAGGAAAACTCAAGGCTTTTTTATTTGTACATACAAACAAATAAAAAGCGGTGTAAAAACACCGCTTTCTTCACTCTGTCAATCTATCAACTTACGCTACCGTAATATCTTTAGTCGTTTTTTCTGTTGCTTCTTTTTTAGGCAGTATCACATTCAGTATGCCGTCGTTGTATTTTGCAGTAATTGCTTCTGCATTGATGTTTTCATTCAGTGTGAAGCTGCGTTTGAATGAACGGAAACGATACTCATTCCTCAACCATTTATCACCTTCGGCCTTGTTTTCTTCTTTATGCTCGAAAGAGATTTTCAGCACATTGTCATCTACATTAATCTTAAAATCTTCTTTTTTCAGACCCGGTGCTACCAAGTGCAGTTCGTATCCATTTTCAGTTTCTTTGATGTTTACCGGCGCTGTTGTATTGCTCCAGTTGTCATCATAGAAAAATTTGTTCATGTCTTCGATCATGCCGCCAAATGTGCGAGGGGTCAATCCGTATCCTTTTCTGTAGTTGTACATAACTTATTGTTTTAGTTTTTTCAATAATTGATTTGTACATACCTATTCAAAAGGAATACCAATTCATTTTTTAAAGACAAAAAGACAGTTTTCATTTAAGTTAAGTGACAAAATGTCTATTATCTACTGTTGTTTCGTCTGTTTTAGGCAAAAAATGACTTATGATTCACCTACTATGGGCTGAATTGAATTATTAACGCTATAAAGAGGCTGATTAAAGAAATAAAAAGGGAAAAATAATTTCCATTTCCCAAACCTTTTTCAGATATTTGTTATGCTTACGATGGGTTAGTAAGTACAGTCCAATCCCGATGTATTCTATACATCGGGATTATTTTTTGCTTAAGACTGTTATCGGGAATGAAGTGGGGAGAGTTTAGTGGTTTACTTTGCTACGCAGATAATCATCTACATTACTAAACATAAACTCAGGATATTCATTACTGAATTTCATTTTTGTAAAGCCACCAAGTAGTGGTCTTGCTGCAGGTTGCTTCAGTTCTGCAGTACTCATCGGTATCATATCATATTCCGCATCAGGGAAATACTTCAATACGCGCATGGCCAGCTCTACACGATTCAGGTAGTCTGTGCTTGCTATATGATAAATTCCTTGTTTGCCATCGCGCAACAATACGAACATGGCACGCGCTATATCCCATGCATTGGCTGGAGAAGCGTATTGATCGTATGGAAGTTTCAGTGTTAGCTTTTGTTTGTTTACACACTGCTCTATAATACGGGCAATGAAATTTTTACCACGTACTTCATCTCCGTATACGTTGGTAATGCGCAGCACAAGTGTGTTATCAATATCTTTTAGCGATAACTGTTCCGCTTCCAGTTTGTGGCGTGCATACACACTCAAGGGATTAACAGGCGCATCTTCTGCATAAGGCCCTTGTTTGCCGTCAAACACATAGTCTGTAGATATGTACACAAAGCGTGCATTGCATTCTTTTGCTAATGCTATCAGGTTGATAGTGCTTTGCACTGTTTGCTGATAGCTCTGGTCTGGGTTCAGCTCACAGTTATCTACGTGTGTCATAGCGCCACAGTGTACAATCACATCTGGGTTGAATGCTTTCACATCAAAGTTATTGGTATCTTCCGGTTGCAGTGTATTATAATAGACTGTTCCAGGTGCCTGAAATGAGAAATAAGAACCTGCTACTTCCCAACCCTGCTCAGTGAAGTGCTTCATACAGTTACCGCCTACAAGACCCGAAGCACCGGCTATAAATACTTTCATAAGAATATTAGTAAAACTATTTTGATTTGTGATGGTGGATAGTATAGATTATTAACGTATCGCCAATAACCTCAAAAATAATAACAAAAGGCCAACGAGGGCTAGTTAAATCCCGTAATATGTTTTGGCTATCAATAAAATCATGCTTAAATGGATTATCGGATAATTCATAGTAGTATAACCCAAGCCTTTCTACGAAAGCATTATGTAAACTACTGCCATTATCTTTAAAGTGCTCATAATAGTCGGTTTCATCCTTACGCGCCTCTTTGGTTAAAAATACTTTTAAGGGTCTTGTTCTACTTTTTTCAACGAAGAATTTCTGGCTTTTATCTTTCACATAGCTTTCTCTTCTTGAATAGAATTTTTCAAATTCCTCTTCAGTATATCGAGAATCAGGACTCATTGTACAAAGCTAACTTTTAGATATAAAAAAGCCACCCGATGACGGATGGCTTTCTTAAAGTATAGTTATGTCAATTATGCAGATTGCATGATTGCACTTTTGATATCCGGCATTTCCTGCGGATATTCTTTGTTTGCTATTTTATCGCGCAGCTCGCTGAATGCTTTCAGCGTCAGGTCAATGTCTTCGTCTGTGTGTGCAGCAGTTGGTATCAGGCGCAGAATAATCTGGCCTTTAGGGATAACCGGATATACCACCACAGAACAGAAGATGTTATAGTTTTCGCGCATATCGAAGATCAGCTGTGTAGCATCAAACAAGCCACCATGCATCAACACAGGCGTAACAGGAGTGTTTGTTGTGCCGATATCAAAACCACGCTCGCGTAGGCCGTTTTGCAGGCGGTTTACATTGTGCCACAGTTTTTCTTTCAGTTCCGGCATGCTTTTCAGCATATCCAGGCGTTTTTGGTTACCTACTACGATAGCCATTGGCAGCGATTTAGCAAACACCTGAGAACGCATGTTGTAACGCAGGAACTTCAGTACTTGTGTATCTGCAGCAATAAAGCCACCGATACTTGCCATAGACTTGGCGAAAGTAGAGAAGTAGATATCTATCTGGTCCATGCAGCCTTGTTCTTCACCAATACCCGCACCTGTTTTGCCCATTGTGCCAAAGCCGTGTGCATCATCTACAAACAAGCGGAATTCGTATTTGCTTTTCAGTGCAGCGATTTCTTTGATTTTACCTTGGTTGCCACTCATGCCGAACACACCTTCTGTAATAACAAGGATACCACCACCTGTTTGCGCAGCCATTTCAGTAGCACGTTGCAGTTGCTTTTCGCAATCTTCTACGTTATTATGCTTATATACATAACGATGGCCAGGGTGCATACGCAGACCGTCAATAATACATGCATGAGATTCAGCATCATATACTACAACGTCTCTCCGAGAGCAAAGACAGTCGATAGCAGAAACCATACCCTGATAACCGTAGTTAAAAAGCATAGCGTCCGGTTTGCCAACAAATTCAGCCAGGTCTTTTTCCAGTTTCTCGTGGTGGTTAGAGTTACCACTCATCATACGCGCGCCCATCGGGTATGCCAAGCCATATTGTTCAGCAGCATCTTTGTCCGCTTTACGCACTTCCGGATGGTTTGCTAAACCCAGATAGTTGTTCAGGCTCCAAACAATGCGTTCTTTACCATTAAACAACATGCGGTTACCAATTTCACCTTCCAGCTTAGGAAACGCAAAATAACCCGGTGCTTGTTCTGCATAGTCACCTATAGGACCTAACTTATTCTCAAACTTGGCAAATAAATCCATATATGATATAAATGTGTTTTGTAAATAATCGGCAAAATTAAATAAAATATTACTCTTATTATAAGCCGTTTATCCTCATTTTTGTAGTGTTTAACGCCATTTTATGAAGTATTTGTTCTTGTCTGTAGCTTTTTTACAATGTATTGCCACCGCTACTGCCAAACATAAGAAACCTATAAAGCAGCCAAAGTTGGTTGTTGGCATTGTAATAGACCAGATGCGCTGGGACTATCTGTACAGGTATCAGAACCGATATACTGATGGTGGCTTTAAGCGTATCATGAAAGAGGGCTTTAATTGCCAGAACACGATGATAAATTATGTGCCCACGTTTACTGCACCGGGACACACTTGTGTATACACAGGTAGTGTGCCTGCCATTCATGGTATAGTAGCTAATGATTGGATTGATAATGAAACAGAAAAGCCCGTTTATTGCACAGAAGATAATACAGTGCGCACTGTAGGTAGTGATAGCAAAGCAGGCTTGAACAGCCCTGCAAATTTACTGGCTACAACTGTTGCAGATGAACTGAAGCTTGCAACAAATATGCAGGCAAAAGTATTTGGATTGGCTATAAAAGATAGAGGAGCCATATTGCCAGCGGGGCACACAGCCGATGGTGCTTATTGGTTTGATGATGTGAGTGGCAACTTTATCACTAGTAGCTATTACGGAAAAGAGCTGCCTGAATGGATGGCCGGCTTTAATAATAACAGATGGGCTGATACATTTATCAAACAACAGTGGAATACCATGTATCCTATTGAAAGCTATAAACTAAGCTTGGCGGATGATAATCCTTATGAAGGTAAACTGAAAGGAGAGAAAGCACCTGTTTTTCCGCACATTGCAAAACAAGATGGTAAGGGTTATGGTGCATTAAGGTATTTGCCGGGTGGTAATACCATTGTATTAAAAGCAGCAAAAGCTTGCATCAATGCCGAGGGTTTGGGCAAGGATGATATTACGGATATGTTGTGTATTAGCCTCTCAACGCCCGATTATGTTGGCCATATGTTTACCCCTAATTCTATAGAAGCGGAAGATATGTACCTGAGGCTTGATGCCGAACTGGCTTCTTTTTTCAATTATCTGGATAGGAAAGTGGGAGAAGGGAATTATACTTTATTTATTACCGCCGACCACGGGGCAGCGCACAATAGCAACTATCTGAAAAGCATCTACATACCTGCCGGTAACAAAGCTGAAAGCGCAGCGTTGAAAGAATTGAACGCATACGTAAAAGAAAAAGTTGGTAAGGATAGCCTGGTATTGGATTTGAGCAACTATCAGGTGTATCTGAATGAAAAGCGAATAGCAAGCTTGGAGCAAGAAAGGGAAGATGTAAAAGATGCCGTAGCTGAATGGTTTAAAAAACAAGACGGCGTAGCTTATGTTGTTGATATGGAAGATATGGACGATGCAGTTATTCCAGCTACTATAAAAGAGATGATTGTAAACGGCTATAACAGAAAGCGTAGTGGTTGTATACAGGTGATTTTAGAACCCGGTTGGTACAGCGGCTACGGGCCTACAGGTACTACCCATGGCACTTGGAATCCTTACGATGCACATATTCCTTTGTTATGGTATGGCGCGGGAGTGAAAAAAGGGGAAACACACAGAACTGTTCACATGACAGATATTGCGGCAACGCTGAGTGCGCTACTGCATATACAAATGCCAAATGGTTGTGTGGGAACTGTGATACAGGAAGTAGTAGAGTAGTATCTAATCTCTTTTCGGGATATAGCCTGCGCCTGCATAGCGCTTGCTCCAGTATGGGTCGTCAAGGCTGCTTATCATAATGCCGCTGCTAATGGAAGCATGTACAAAGCGTCCGTTCATCAGGTATACACCTACATGCGAAATGCGCTTGCCATGAACACGGAAGAAAACTAGGTCGCCTTCCATCAGTTCGGTCTTGTCCGTTACAAATTTACAAATACCGTATTGCTCTATAGAGGTACGAAGCAAGTCTATGTGAAATACTTCTTCATACAGCCTGCGTGCAAATGCAGAACAGTCAATCCCTGATTTATTATTGCCACCCAGACGATAGCGTACCCCATACCATTCATCAACAAAAGAATATAGCAAAAGGCTTTTTACTGCTTCAGGCGCTACTCGCATCAGCTGTCCATACTTTTCCTGTAGTTGGTCTGCCTCTTGTGCCATAATAGATTTTCTTCGAGTACCCGATGTTTCTGTTTTGGTGACAGTAGGCCCACCTGTTCCAATAGGAAGCTCGCTCAGAAAGTTAGAGCCTGCATTGGTGCCTTTCAGCGATTTTGGGTGGAGTAGTTCTTCGCTGCTCACACATCCGGTAGCTACTAAGCATAGTGCTAAATAGAATACCCGATATGTAGATTGTAAGATTCTCATTTCCCGTGTAGCAGCGCAAATTTAATGTTTGCAGCTTGTAATATCAGGCAGGATAAAGGATATATATGCTCTTAATGTATAAAAAAACAGATGCTGAATATTCAGCATCTGTTTTGCAAAATATTATATAAATCTGATTATAGTGCTTTCAGATGAATATTGTAAACGTACAGTTTGCCATTTACTTTTTCTGTAGAGCGAACATCGAGTGTAGTGAAGTCCATATTTTCAATGTTCCATTCAGGATTGTAGCCTTGAACGCCAAAGTTTTTCATGTATATGCTGAGACCATCACCCGTCATAGACCAAGTAAAGCCTGTATATGTAGGTGTAGTATCCTCGCCTTCTTTGTTAGGTACGTTAGTGGTATCATTACCGTTGCCATTACCACTTCCTGCAAAACAGTTTACAGCACCTTCTTCCCAGCGACCATTGCCGTTGTCAGAAAAAATATAGTAGTTATCCTTTTCGCAGTCCTTGATAGATGTAGGGGTATTGTTTACTTCTTTGCTCACAATTATCCATCTTTTAGCTACAAGCATACCGTAGCGGTCGCCGTGGTCGCCGTTTACATTAGCTCTTTTTTCGCAAGAAGAGAGCGCGATTGCTGCCGTTACAGTTAAGAATAGTAGGTTTTTCATTTCGTGTCTTTTATGTGAAGTAAAAGTATTAATTGTTTTTGTGCTTTGTTGTTTCTCCTTTGTTTTCCCGATGTTAATAATCTGTCATAAACGCGTTAAAAACATACGGATAAATAATAAGCCACGTTATGCATCCCTATGACGGAATACTAAACGTGGCTCTTTCCTCTGCTTCTTAATGAAGCTATGTTATTTCGTAGCGAGGACAGGGATCGAACCTGTGACCTTCGGGTTATGAGCCCGACGAGCTACCGCTGCTCTACCTCGCGATGAGGGTGCAAAGATAGGAGAAGCAATTGAATTAACAAACTAATTCTGTTTTTATTTCTTCAACACAAGATATTTGATGCACGATAGTACCTTTACACTTTCTATGTCTCAACAACACAAAGCCGGTTTCGTAAATATATTCGGTGCGCCAAACGCTGGCAAGTCTACATTGCTCAATGCCTTACTGGGCGAGCAATTGGTTATCACATCTGCAAAGGTGCAAACAACCCGTCATCGTATATTAGGTATACTCACAGAGCCCGATTATCAGATCGTATTTTCAGATACACCAGGCATCATAGAGCCAAAATATAAATTGCATCAGAAGATGATGATGCATGTAAAGAGCGCATTGGAAGATGCTGATGTGGCAATATTGATGCACGATATTACACAACCGCTCGATGAGTTTTATGAGATTGCAGATTCGTTGAAACTGAAAGTACCTGCTATCATTATCCTCAATAAAACCGATTTAGTAAAAGACAAAAAGCAAATACAAACTATTGTAGATACTGTTAAAGCTAAATATCCAAAGAGTGAAGTATTAACTGTATCTGCACAAAAGAAAAAGGATATAGATAAGATACTGCCTGCCATTCTGAAAGATTTACCCGAAGCGCCACCGTACTATCCTGAAGACAGTATATCTGACAGGCCAGTACGTTTCTTTGTAAGCGAGCTGATACGCCAGCAGATATACGAATTGTATCACGAGGAGTTACCTTATCATACTGCGGTTATCATACAGTCGTTTGAAGAAAAACCAACCCTGCAGGTGATAAAAGCCGAAATAATTGTAAGCCGCGAAACGCAGAAGATTATCATGATAGGTAAAGGCGGCAGTATGATTAAAGAATTAGGCATCAGATCGAGGAAAGAAATTGAAGCGTTCTTAGAGTCAAAAGTTCACTTAGAATTATTCATAAAAGTTCGCCCTAAATGGCGCGATAACGATACATACCTCAGAGAGTATGGCTACAATTCCTGAGTGTGAACCATTTGTACAACCGCTCAATCCTGATTGGTATCAACAATATGTTGAAGCGATAAGTATGCTGAGGCTGGATGTGATACATCCTATAGTGTCGGGCAATAAATGGTATAAACTGCAGTATTATCTCAAGGCAGCACAACATACAGGTGCAGAAGGTATACTTACGTTTGGTGGAGCATATTCAAACCATCTAGTAGCAACTGCTGCTGCGGCACAAGCTTGCGGCTTGAAGTCGATTGGTATAGTTAGAGGTATGCATGCTGCAGACACGCAGACGCCAACACTCAATGAATGTGTTTCATTCGGTATGCAACTTTTCTTTGTTGCCAAAGAGGAGTATGACAGAAAATACGATGCCGACTATCATGCCGCACTAAACGAAAAATATAAAGGCTACTACATAATAGACGAAGGTGGAGCAGGCGAGTTGGGTGTAAATGGCAGTGAAATAATTGCAGATTATATTCCAGAGGGCTACACGCATATTTGCGTATCATCAGGAACGGGTACTACACTTTCCGGTATAAGAAGAGCACTTAACGAACAAGTAAGCGTATCCGGCTATGTGCCTATGAAGGGCGGGGTATACATTCGTAAAGACATTGATAGTTATTTGTCAGCACATCTTCACAGTCGTTATACATTATTTGATGAATGGCATTTTGGCGGCTTTGGAAAGCAGAACGAAGAACTGGTTTATTTTATGAATGCCTTTTACAGAGCAAATAATGTACCGCTCGATATGGTTTATACAGCCAAGATGATGTTTGGTATTCAACAACAATTAGCAGCAGGGTACTTTCCTGAGAATGCTCGCTTGTTATGCATTCATACTGGTGGTTTGCAAGGCAATAGCACTATCAAAGACAAGCTGGTTTATTAATATTATATTGCATCATTAATGCAGTTTCATGGCAGAGATAAACACATCTAAGAAAAGCAACAAGCTCACTTTATATATCATCATTGCATTGTTTGCGGGCATACTGCTTGGCTTTGTGCTAAATACAAATTATGTAGTTGATGAAAATAAAAACATAGTCAGGTTCGAAGCTGCTTCAAAGTCTATACAAACACAGATAAAAACTGTAACAGATACAAACACAGATGCTTACAAACAACTGATAGAAAAAAAGACTTCCATATCAAAAGACAAGACTGCTGCAATAGATGCACGGGATAAAAAACTGGAGCCATTTTCTTTATTGGCAGATATATTCATCAGGCTCATAAAAATGATAGTGGCACCACTTGTGTTTACTACGCTTGTTGTAGGTGTTGCAAGGTTGGGAGATATGAAATCAGTAGGACGTATAGGAGGTAAAACACTGCTATGGTTTTTCAGTGCGTCATTTGTCAGCCTGATGCTCGGTATGATGTTAGTCAATTTCTTCAAGCCGGGAGAAGCTATGCACCTGCCATTGCCTGATGTAGGATTAGATACAGGTATTAAGAAAACAGCATTAACACTCAAAGAGTTTCTGTATCACGTTTTTCCATCTTCTGTTATAGAGTCTATGGCAAAGAATGAGATATTGCAGATAGTTGTATTCTCATTGTTCTTTGGCGTAGCAACTGCAGGTATTGGAGAGAAGGGTGAAATAGTTATTAAGGCTATGGATGCAATTGCCCATGTAATACTAAAAGTAACGGGTTATGTAATGAACTTTGCACCGCTTGCAGTATTTGGTGCTATGACTGCAATAATTGCTAAGCAAGGTTTAGGCATCCTAACTACATACTCTATATTCATTGGTGAGTTTTATTTTGGCTTGCTGGTGCTGTGGTTGGTATTGATACTGGCAGGGTCTTTATTCCTGAAGAAAAGAATCATTACACTTATTCAGCGCATCAAAGAGCCTATATTATTGGCATTCAGTACCAGCAGTAGCGAGGCTGCATTTCCTAAAACAATGCTGGAACTGGAGCGTTTCGGTTGTAAGAACAAGATTGTGAGCTTTGTATTGCCATTGGGTTATTCGTTCAATCTGGATGGTTCTATGATGTATATGACTTTTGCATCACTGTTTATAGCACAGTCTTACGGTATACATCTCGATTTTGCTACGCAGATGAGTATGCTGATGGTATTGATGCTGACAAGTAAGGGCATAGCAGGTGTGCCGAGAGCCTCGTTGGTTGTTATTGCAGGTACGCTTGCCACATTCAATATACCTGAAGCTGGGCTTGCGTTATTATTGGGTATAGACCCGCTGCTTGATATGGGACGCAGTGCTACTAACGTAGTGGGTAATAGTATTGCGACTGCTGTGGTAAGTAAGTGGGAGGGCGATTTAGAAGTTTAATAGGATTTCATTTAGTAATAATTCCCTATTTTCACGCCTCCAAGACGAAAATATGCACGATTTTATAGAAGTATTGAAGGAACTGATGAATGCTGAAAAACTGGCTGCATTGGTAACAGCGAATGGCGGTTTGTATCTGGTAGCGTTTATCATTTTTGCTGAAACAGGTTTGTTTGTTGGTTTCTTCCTGCCGGGAGATTCTTTGTTGTTTGTAACAGGCCTGATGATTGCAAACTCTCAAAGTCCTTTCAATAATGATTTTGCAAACCTTGCATATTGGATAACACTTATTACTGCAGCAGGTGTTATTGGTAATGCAGTAGGGTATTGGTTTGGCCGCAAAACTGGTCCGTTGTTGTTTGAACGTAAAGACACTTTGCTGTTCAAAAAGAAACACGTCATACAGGCAAAAGAGTTTTATGATAAGCGTGGCGGCAGTGCAGTCATCCTTGCCCGCTTCCTGCCTATCGTACGCACATTTGCGCCTATTGTTGCGGGTGTTGTGGAAATGGATAGAAAAAAATTCTTCTTCTATAATGTAGTAGGCTGTATTGCATGGGTTGCCAGTATGACGCTTGCAGGCTATTTCCTTGGCGAAAATGAGTGGGTAAAACACAATTTTGAAAAGATAGTTATCGGGCTGATTCTGGTTACCACAGGACCTGTATTATTTAAGATGTTTTTTGGTAAAAAGAAACAGCCTATATTGGAAGTAGGTAAAGATATCATAGAGGAAACTTTTGATATCAATAACGATACTTCTGATGGCAAATCAAATAAATAATAAAGCTGCATCTCTTTTCAGCATCCCTGTCATTGTAGCAGCATTAGGCTACTTTGTTGATATTTACGATTTATTATTGTTCCTTATAGTTCGCGTACCCAGTCTTAAAAGCTTGGGTTTGAGCGAGGAGATGATATCCAGCAATGGTATGGAAATCATCAGCCACCAAATGTGGGGGCTTTTGATTGGTGGTATTGTATGGGGTATGATGGGCGACAAAAAGGGTAGGCTCAGCGTATTGTTTGGTTCTATTCTTCTCTATTCTCTTGCCAACATTGCTAATGGTTTTGTAAATACCATAGAGCAATACAGCATTTGCCGTTTTATAGCAGGTATAGGCCTTGCGGGTGAACTGGGGGCAGGTATTACGCTGGTTAGTGAACTGGTGCCCAAAGAAAGGCGTGGTATTGCTACATCCCTTGTGGCTGGCATAGGGCTTTCGGGTGCGGTATTGGCTTATTTCATTTCTCAGCATTTCGATTGGAGGGTTTGTTATTATATTGGTGGTGGTTTAGGGCTCACTTTATTACTACTACGTGTCAGTGTTTTCGAGTCAGGTATGTTCAAAACCATACAACATGCAGAAGTAAGCAAGGGTAATTTCCTGATGTTCTTTACAAATGGTAAGCGCTTCAAAAAATACCTGCTGAGTATTCTTATTGGCCTGCCTACTTGGTATGTTATTGGCATACTGGTTGGCTTTTCAAAAGAATTTGGCACACATTTCGGTATAGAGGAAGCTATCAATCCCGCCAAAGCGGTTATGTTGGCTTATGTGGCTATTTCCATAGGTGACATTGCAATCGGCTTTGTAAGCCAGGCATTGCGAAGCCGCAAGAAGGCGTTGTTTATATTTTATGCCATTACGGTAGTAGCTATCATTCTTTATTTCAATCAAAGTAACGGTTCAGCGGGGCAGATGTATGCGCTGTGTGCGTTGTTGGGCTTTGGTACCGGCTTCTGGGCAATTTTTGTGACAATGGCAGCAGAACACTTTGGTACAAACCTGAGGGCTACTGCAGCCACAACAGTACCTAACATGGTACGTGGCGCGTTGCCATTGATGGTTTTTATGTTTAAAGGTATGCAGCCCGAACTGAGCTATGTAACAGCGGCTGCAATAACCGGTGTTATTGTTATGCTCATAAGTATCATTGCCGCATTTTTAACAGAAGAAACATTTGGTAAGGATCTCGACTTTTTAGAGCATTAATAATAAAAAGGGAGGCTCAAGCCTCCCTTTTTATTATGCGGTTACTTCATCGTATACCTTAATTTCATTATAGAGTGTATCTCTTTCTACAGGTAGTTTGCCTACAGATGTAATGAGATTGCACAAATCTTCCGTACTCATGGCAGGTGTTTGTTCTTCAGAGCCCGCCATAGAATATATCTTGGTAGTATCATCAATTGTACCGTCAAGGTCGTTTACCCCAAATGAAAGGGTGAGCTGTGCTGATTGACGGCCTAACATAGGCCAGTATGCTTTTAGATTACGGAAATTATCCATGAACAGTCTGGCAATGGCATAGGTACGCATATCTTCTATAACTGATACTTCAGGTACATCAGACATGTCGTTATCCATATTGCGGAACTTCAATGGAATGAAGCAGTTGAAGCCACCTGTTTCGTCCTGTAGAGCACGTAGTTTGCTCATGTGGTCAACCCTGTGTCTGTAGCTCTCGATATGTCCATATAACATGGTAGCATTGCTGTGCATACCCAGTTTGTGTGCAGTTCTGTGTATATCCAACCATCCTTCGCCATCTACTTTGTCAGGGCATATTTGCTCACGCACTTCGGGGTGGAATATTTCGGCGCCACCACCTGGTAGCGATTGCAGACCTGCATTTTGCAATGCTTTAAGGCCTTCTTCTGTTGTCAGCTTCGCCTTGCGGAACATATAATCAAGCTCTACCGCAGTGAATCCTTTTATATGTATATCGGGGCGCAATGCTTTTATCTTGGTTATAACCTCGCAGAAGAATTCGAGATTCATTTTTGGGTGTACACCACCAACTATATGCACTTCAGTTACCGGTTGTCCGTCATATTTGCGAACCATATCCAGCATCTGTTCCATACTTAGTTCCCAACCATCATCACGATGTTTGTATTGGCGAGAGTAGGAACAGAAATTGCAAGTGAACACACAAACATTCGTAGGCTCTATATGGAAGTTGCGGTTGAAGTAAACCTTGTTGCCATGCAGCTGAGATGTAACATATGCTGCCAGTGCCCCAACGAAGCCCAGTTCGCCTTTTTCAAAAAGCAAAACGCCCTCCTCGTCGGTCAGGCGTTGCTTATTAATAACTTTATCTGCAATTTGTTGCAAGCCTTTATCAGCGGGCATTTGCTGAAATATTGCTTGCAGGTTGTTTGTATTCGTCATTATTCTATTACTATTTTTCTGCTTACTACACCTTCCATGTATTGACACTGTACAGTGTAGATACCTTTACTCATTCCTGTCATATCAACACTTATTGCACCTGATTGTTGTTCTGTACCTGCTATTTGTTTTATAGCTTGTCCCATCATATTCACTATAGTAATACTTTTGATGTAATCGTGGTATGTTATGGTGAACGCACCATTTGATGGATTCGGAACTATATTCAGATTCTCTTGCATTTCTGTTGTTGCAATACTTGTAGGCCAGCCGAGCAGATTAGTATTGCTAGGCAATGTTGCAGAACCACCTGAACCTGTAAGATCTGCTTGCATACGCGTTACCTGTCCTTTCGAGAACATACTCATACATGCATCATTTACATAGTCCATATAGTTCATAAACATTTCACCTGGTGTAGCGCCTGTACAGTTTGCTTTCGGGAATGTCGGGCAAGTGCTTTGGTTGGCATCATTTTGTGGAGGGGTATCACTAACACCATCATCATCACTACAATTTCCACTGCCAACTGGTGTATTGCCCCATATATGGTTCAATGTAAAGTAATGACCAAGTTCATGTACCATCGTACGGCCTTTATCAGCACTGGCATAGAAAGATTGTAACGAGCTAGTTCTTCTTCCATACGCTCTGTAATCCACACAAACACCCATCAGGTTGGCATCACCAATAACATTTGTTGCCAGAGATGGATTGTATGCATACCCTAATACTTTACCGGATGATGAGCCTGTAATATTAAATATCCATATGTTTAGATACTTTTTATTGTTCCAAGGATCCAAACCACCTAGTGATGTTTTTTTTGCAGAGCCGTCACCAACATCAAAACCTGTAAATGAGGCAGGTTTTATTACCAATTCATAACCTATAGTTCCTTTACCGGTAGGATCAGTGTGTGCAAGTCCGAATGTGATGTCGGGGTTGCCTTTCAAAGATGCAAAAGCTGTTGGTATTGTTTCCGTGTTTAGTGCATTGTAGTCAGTGTTTAAAACACCCATTTGTGTTTGAATTCTGCTGTACATACCAGATACACCGCCTATTTCATCTAATTGTGCTTGTGTAAGCATAACGTGAAATACAACAGGTATAACATATTTACTGCCTGTCGTTTTGTTATTAGTGCCGTTTAAAAGTTTTTCTTGTTCAAAAGCCTGTATGCGATTGTTCAATTCCTTTTCATACTGTTCGTATGCTGCTTGCTTAGCTGGGCTACTGTTTATTGCAGCTTGAACTAATTCATCATGGGCACATTTTTGTGCTTTAGCAACATTGCCATTCAACACAAGGCCACATAATGTAGCCAATACCAAGCTTTTTTTCATTTATAAATTATTTAAAATGTTAATAGTTTTTTTCCCTGCTGTTTATTTCGTCTCTTATAGTGATGGCTCTTACATAGTCCTCTTGTTCCAATACTTGTTGCAATAGGTTGTGTAAATCTTCTAGGCTCATACTCTTTAAATCACTATCAAAGCTGCTACTTTTAATGCTGCTTTTTTCACTTCTTTCTCCCGAAGCCTGTGTTTGTTGTGGTGTTTCCGGATTGTCGAGGTACAAGCCTGCGGCATCAAGAATGTTTTCGTAGGTATAAATTTTACAGCCAAACCTTACAGCCAGTGCCAAGGCATCTGATGTACGAGAGTCTATTTCTACTGCATTATCGTCTGACTGACAAACGAGTTTTGCAAAAAATATGCCCTCTTCCAGTTTGTATATTATTACCTCTGCCAATTCTATGCCGAAAGTTGTCATGAAATTGGCAAATAAATCATGGGTAAGCGGCCTGCTGGGTTGCATTTTCTCTAGTGCAACAGCAATAGCTTGCGCTTCAAAACCACCGATAACTATTGGTAATCTTCTGAGGCCATCGACCTCGCCTAATACAACTGCATAAGAATGAGTCTGAGTAATACTGTGCGAAAGGGCAACAATTTCCAGTTCTATTTTTTTCATTCGTTATAATGCCTTTATGCACTGCAAAAAGGCTTGTGAAATTAGGGATTTTTTACCAAAGTTTTTAAACATATTAAAAAAGAGTTGGTGCGTCGCCATCACCACCGTTACTGTCTTGTACAAGAACTACTTCTTTCAGCTCATTACCCGCAATTTTAGTACCTACGGTCTTCCAACCCGTAACGTCTGCTATCTCGTGCAATGCTACTATTTCTTCTGTCAATTCTGCCTTTCTTTTGCCCATTCTCATTATTACTACCGGTTCTGCTTTAGTAGTTACCATTTTCAGGAAGTTGCCTTCGCCTTCTTTAATAAAGCTGTATTTATTCTTAAGTGTTTGACTTTCAATCACAAAACGCTTCAAATAATACTGGTCACCTTTTTTATCGTAGTAGATGGCACTTACTACTTTGTCCTGCGCAAATTTTTCTATCCTTATAACGTCATCTGCATCGAATCTGTTAGTAAGTTCAAAGTCTGTAAGTTCGTAAGTTCCGTCCTTATAGAATGTAATAATCCTGTCATTTTCTTCAAAGCTGCCAAGTAATTGACCGTTACCATCTTTATTTAGCCTGCCGACAGCAGCATCGTACCATATTTTTTGGCCTGAAAGGGTAGAGCGACCTTTCTCTTTAAACTTAATGCTCTTAATAGGATACTTGGTTACCTGATTGCCCTGAGAGCTGCGGCCTTTAATTTCCAGTTCTTCAAAATAGAAGTCAAGCACTTTATTGCGTGCCTTGCTCCCGGGAGATAATGTGATTTGTATTACTTCGGCTTCGCCATTGGCATTAGAGCTGAAATACATGACTTTACTATTAGGGTTCCCTTTTGTTAGGTCGTACTCTTTATCTCTGGTAATCCCTGTTACATTAAAGCGCTTACCGTAGGCAATGCCTGTTTTGCCATCAATGTATATCATATTGTAGGTAGTGCGCTCATCATTCTTCTGGAATACTGCCAGATGTATAATGTCTTTACCCACAAAGGTTTTATCTGCTACTTTGGTAATCATCATTTTACCATCTCTGCGGAAGACGATAAGATTATCTAAGTCTGAACAATCGAAGGCGAATTCATCTTTCTTCAGTCCCGTACCAATGAAGCCTTCTTTAAAGTTTACATATAGCTTGGCATTTGCAATAGCAATGTTCTGAACTTGTATTGTTTCAAACGGACGGATTTCCGTTTTTCTTTCTCTTCCTTTACCATGCTTTTTCAGCAAGCCTTCGTAATAGGCAATAGCATAGTCGTTCAGGTGTTCTATATTATTCTTCACCTCTTCTATACCGGCTTCCACACCCTTGATGTGTTCATCTGCTTTAAAGGAGTCGAATTTTGAAATACGTTTGATGCGTATTTCCGTCAGTTTTACAATGTCTTCCTGTGTTATTTCTCTGCGGAATTTCTTTTTGTATGGTTTCAGGCCGTTGTCTATCGCAGTCAATACACCTTCCCAGGTTGTTTCTTCCTCAATATCGCGATAGATGCGTTTCTCAATGAAGATTTTTTCGAGAGAAGAGTAGTGCCAGTCGTCTTCAAGCTCTCCCAGTTTTATCTCCAGTTCTTTCAGCAGTAGCTTTTTGGTATGCTCTGCAGAATGTTTCAGCAATTCTGTAACCCCTACAAACTGTGGCTTTTCATCAATAATCACGCATGCGTTGGGCGATATAGATACCTCGCAATCTGTAAATGCATACAGCGCATCAATTGTCTGGTCTGTAGTAACGCCGGGTGCAAGCTGCACCAGCAGCTCTACATCTTTTGCTGTATTATCGGTAACACTCTTTATTTTGATTTTACCGTTGTCGTTTGCTTTCAGTATGCTATCTACCAGTTGGGTAGTAGTAGTACCATATGGTACATCTTTTATGGCAAGTGTTTTCTTGTCTACCTCTTCTATATGCACCCTTACACGTACTTTACCACCACGAGCACCATCATTATAGTTACTCACGTCTATCATACCACCTGTTATGAAATCGGGGTACAATTCAAACTTTTTGCCTTTCAGGTATTTAATAGCTGCTTCTATCAGTTCGCAGAAGTTATGCGGCAATATTTTGGTAGAAAGACCTACTGCAATACCTTCAGCACCCTGAGAAAGCAGCAGTGGGAATTTAAGTGGTAATGTAACAGGCTCATTTTTTCTGCCATCGTAGCTAAGTTGCCAGTCTGTAGTCTTACCATTAAAAGCAACATCCAGTGCAAACTTTGATAGGCGGCCTTCAATATAACGTGGTGCCGCAGCACTATCGCCTGTACGTACATCGCCCCAGTTGCCTTGTGTGTCTATCAGCAGGTCTTTTTGCCCCATGTTGATGACTGCATCGCCTATAGACGCGTCACCGTGAGGGTGATACTGCATGGTTTGTCCTATCACATTAGCTATCTTATTGTACCTGCCATCATCCATTTCCTTCATGGCATGCAGTATGCGGCGTTGTACAGGTTTCAACCCATCTTCAACAGCCGGTACGGCACGTTCCAATATTACATAGCTGGCATAGTCGAGAAACCAGTTTTGATACATTTCATTTATCAAAACAGTTTGTTGCTCTCCGTGATAATTCAGTTCAGACATCCCTAGCGCTTATATTTATGCGTGCAAAAATATTCGTTAACAATCAAAATAAGCATTGAATTAATTTTTATATAAGACTTAAGTCATGATTTTTATGCACATTTTGTGCTTATTTTGGTGTAAAATATTTACCTGATGAATTCATTTAAAGCAACAATTGTATCAATAGCGATACTATCTGCAACAACTGTTTCTGCCCAAAAAGTACGTTTATTAGACGGAAGCCTCGATGCCCTGAAAGGCGTTACAAAAATCAATGTTCAGTTTGACTATAGCAAAATGGGCGTAGGCAAGTTTGAAACAGAGGAGGAGTATATCAACAAGAAAAAAGAAGACTATAACAAAAAAGAATCAGGTAAAGGGGATGACTGGTCTCGTGCTTGGAAAGCAGACCGTAAAAACCGATTCGAGCCACAGTTTAAAGAATTATTCGCTAAATACTGTGACATTAACATAGGGGATAACCCGAATGAAAAATATACTATCATATTCAAAACTGTTTATACAGAGCCGGGTTTTAATATTTATGTAACACGTAAAAATGCAGAGATAGATGGTGAAGCATGGATAGTAGAAACAGCTAATCCTTCAAATGTGATTGCAAAGATTTCTGTGCAAAATTGCCCCGGCCGCACTTTTGGGGGCAATGATTATGATACAGGCGAACGTATACAAGAAGCCTACGCAACAGCAGGAAAAGGACTGGGCAAGTTTCTTGACAAAGAGCTGAAATAGTTGAAAATGTGCAAAGCCTCCGTTCGGAGGCTTTGTTATAATATTAAGTAGTCGCCGCCAATCTTGTAGCTAACCAACTGTCTTTAATAGGTACCAGCCAATTTTTCATCAGGTCTGCTTTGGTATTCACCAGGTTGTTGAAGAGTGGGGTATCCATACTGATGTAGCCTTTTTCCTTGGCATATGGTATCTGGTTCAGTGGCAGCATTTCTGCTTTGCCTTTCACCAAAAAAGTCAGCATCAGCCTGTCAAACATATTAACCTCGTACTGGCGTTCTATACTTTTTATCACCCTTACAGAAGCATCTGTACTACATCCGCTAACCTGTACATTTGTTTCGTCTGCTATGATTACGATGAACTGTCGGAATAGCAACTTAGCCCAGCCTTTAACGGGTGCACCATGTGCCTGCCATTGAGTATAGAACTGGTGAAGCTGTTCATTAATTTCAGTTTCTTCGCGTTCTATAAACGCCCTGTTGCTTTGGTATATCCAAACTCTCGAATTGTCTGCTAAATCTGCAGGTATTACAGATTGTAAAACACTAATGTCCATTGTACAAAGTTAAGGGCTTTCTCATTATGCTAGCGACCTCGCAACCATTTCAGCAATATCAAGTACTGCTACACTGTCTTCTTTTTCTTTATTCTTAACACCGTCCGTCAGCATGGTAGTACAGAATGGACAGTTTGCAGCTATAATATTAGCACCTGTTTCAATAGCTTCTGCAGAACGTTCAAAGTTGATGCGGGTAGTACCTGCTTCTTCTTCTTTAAACATTTGCGCACCACCTGCACCACAGCACAGTCCATTGGTACGGCAGCGTTTCATTTCTACCAGTTCTACATCCAGTGCTTGCAGTACTTCGCGCGGAGCCTCATATATATTATTACCACGACCCAGATAGCAACTATCGTGGTAGGTTATTTTCTTACCTTTGAATTCACCACCTTCTTTCAGGCGGATACGTCCATCATTTATCAGCTGCTGCAGGAAGGTAGTATGATGTATTACTTCATAATCGCCACCCAAAGCAGGGTATTCATTCTTTAGCACATTAAAACAGTGCGGGCATGCAGTAACAATCTTCTTCACACCATAAGCATTCATGGTTTGTATATTGTTATATGCCATCATCTGAAACAGGAATTCGTTACCACTGCGGCGTGCAGGGTCGCCTGTACACATTTCTTCCTTCCCAAGTATGGCAAATTTCACACCCACTTTGTCCAGTATCTGCGCAAAGGCTTTCGTTATTTTCTGTGCTCTTTGGTCGAAGCTGCCTGCACAACCTACCCAAAACAGTACTTCAGGTGTTTCGCCATTCGCAGCGTATTCAGCCATTGATTTGATATGCATAGTATTCAGTTGTCAGTTTTAAATTATCAGTTTGCAGTTGACAAACTTATTTCAGGATTGGCGCGTTATAATACTTTTCAGGATGTTTTATCATATCACCTAACAGTCTACCAATTTCCACATTCATTAATTTCAGCTTTTGATGTACTTCGTTATTTATATATAGACATGATAATGAAAAGTCTATCCAAACAGTCGTTTCTGTATTCTCCATATCTGCATCAGATATCTTAGATATAAAATGTGCAGGGTATTGTCTTTTCCTATATCCTTCTGCAATATTTGCACAAACAGATCGGCTACTACGTCGTATTTGACTGGTTAAACTATATTTCTCTTCAATTGGGTACAGCTTTGTTAATTCGAAGATTTCCATAGCCAGATTGTAAGCTTTCTTATATGCTATCAGATCATTATAACTGCCCATTGTAGAATTGTTTTGTAACAATAAATCGACTGCTAATTGCCAATTGGAAACTGTTAACTGTTAGCAGCCATTTCTTCTGCCCATTTGTCCCTTTCATCAGGGCTGAATTTCCACGGAGCCATGTTGTTTTCTACATTGCTGAACATCAGGTTCCATTCCTGCGGGCTGTTACTTTCTTCCATTACCAAACACCTGCGTAGCTGGTTGATGATAGACAATGGTTCTATACCTACAGGGCAGGCTTCTACACATGCCTGACAGGTAGTACATGCTCTAAGTTCTTCCACACTTATGTAGTCGTGTAGCAAAGATTTACCATCATCTACAAACGTCTTATTTGCATTGATATTCTTGCCCACTTCTTCCAGACGGTCGCGTGTGTCCATCATTATTTTGCGTGGAGAAAGCTTTTTGCCTGTTGTGTTGGCAGGACAAGCAGATGTGCAACGTCCGCACTCTGTACAAGAATATGCATCCAGCAGGTTTTTCCAACTCAGGTCCATAACATCCTTAGCGCCAAAGCGTTGCTGTGCCGGCTGGCTGCCATCTGATGGTGGCGCCAATTCAGGCTGCATCATATACAGTACTTCATTCTGTATTTCCTTCATGTTAGCCATTTCGGCTTGTGGCTGCAGGCGTGTGTAATAGGCATTCGGGAAAGCCAGTACAATATGTAGGTGTTTAGAATAAGGCAGGTAGTTCAGAAACAGGAATACACCTATTATATGCAACCACCATCCACCACGCTCAATAGCTATCAGCGTACCATCAGAAAGACCTGCAAACATCCCTGTAAAGTTCGAGCTTATCCAGAAAGGTTCAGTTAGTGTATAATGCTCTACACCGCGTGCCTGCAATACTTGGTCTGCAGTGTTCATCATCAGGAACAGACTCATCAGTACAACCTCTGTTATCAATATAAGGTTAGCATCATTACGAGGCCATCCTTCCAGTTCAGATTGGTTCAGGCGTTTTACCTTCAATACATTCCTACGGATTAGGAACACGACACATGCTATCAATACCAATGCTGCCAGCACTTCAAAGAAGCCTATCAGGTAGGCATACAAGCTGCCCAATGCAGGTGCAAACAGACGGTGTACCCCAAGAATACCATCCAGAAATATCTCTAGTATTTCAGCATTGATGATGATGAAACCCGCGTACACAGCCAGGTGAAGGAATGCAGGTATTGGCTTTTTAAACATTTTTTGTTGTCCAAGTGCCATCAATACCATGTTCTTCCAACGTGCGCCGGAATTGTCTGTCAGGTCTTCGTCTTTGCCCAGTTTTATATTTCTCCTTATTTCGCCAACTTTTTTGCTGAAAAAATAGACCGAGATACCGGCACAAAGAATGAATAATATTTGTTGTACAAGATGCATGCAGCAACGGATTTATGGCTCGAAAATAATGGCTTTTGCGCTAAAAACATAGTTTAACATCTTGAGTTACATCGTTTCGTATAAATTGTTTAGGTTTGGGATAAATGTTTTACCCGGATGTTGAATAAAATATATGCCGTTTTGTTTGCATCAATGTTGACTGCCTCCGCTAATGCTCAACAGGATATAGCCTTAATCAGGTCTATGGAAGACTCTTTGGTTAAGACGGTGGACTCTATGTATGAGAATAAAATGCCTGATGAAATGCAGGATTACAATGCAAGGATTGTAAAGCAATTGGTAAGGGCATTAAAAATGGATGGTTCTTACAATTACGCATTTGATAGCTTGGGTAAGCGCTTCAATATCATTTATTCAGACGACAGAAAATTCAGAATATTCAACTGGTCTATAGCACTGGAAGAAAACACCCGCAGATATTACGGCGCTATCCAGATGAACAGCGATAAACTGAAATTGTTTCCTTTGGTAGATTGCTCCGGCGAATTGGGTAAAGGTGCAGAGGACAGTGTGCTGAAGGGCAGTAAGTGGTACGGTGCTTTGTATTACAGAATCATGTCTAAAGAAACGGAGAATGGTACTGTATATACTATGTTTGGCGTAAATGAGGCAAGCCCGATAATAAAAAGAAAACTGTTGGACCCTATGATGATGACCGAGAACGGTCCTGTTTTCGGTGCACAGATATTCAACATCAGGTCGCAAAACAATCCCGATCAACGTGTGCAACGCTTTATACTAGAATATAAAAAGCAAGTACAGGCATCGCTCAACTGGGAAGAAGAAAACAAAGTAATATATTTTGACAGGCTGGAGTCTGAAACAAATGACCCTGGTCGTAAGTATACATATGTACCCTCAGGACAGTACGATGGTTTCCGTTGGGTAGATGGCTACTGGAATTTTATACAAGACCTGATACCTGTAGACCAACTGAAAGACGGTGCAGCACCTGTGCCACAGCCATATAAAGGCAGAGAAAACTAAGACTGATTTATTTACTACTTTTTTTATTAGATTTGCACCGCTCTAAGGGTCCGGTAGCTCAGCTGGATAGAGCATCAGCCTTCTAAGCTGAGGGTCATTGGTTCGAATCCAATCCGGATCACATAATAAGAAAGCCGCTATAGTAGCGGCTTTCAGCTTTATAACTCTATTGGATTTCGAACCATTGTACAACTTTTTCTATTAGTCTAAATAATATCTATTAACATCCAATCGTCTTCCATAAGCTTAATTAATAAATCGATGTATCGCTTTATCGGCGTTATCCTGAAACGTGGTATTTTTTAGATTAGTGTAAAACGTGCTCTGGTCAACTACATCGCCAGATAACTTACCTTCTTTACTTGCATAAAATACGCCACTTTTATATTGATCTTCCGAAATGCCATCTACAAAACGTTTTACACCTACTTCTAAATTATGCACCATGTCGCCTAACAAGGGAAATACGACAGGCATCATAAAATATTTCAACATAAATCGCATTGCTGGGGGCAAGCTATCCGGTGCTCCAGTTCCCTTTGTATTCCCAGGACTCATAACAACAAATTTGAGGTCTGGATGTTTTCTTGCCATTGCCAACGCCCACATCGTTCCTGTGTATTTAACGTATCCATATGCTTGCGTTACATCGAACTTGTTACCAAAATATGAACCATCAAGAACGCCAGCAAATTCATCTACAGAAGAAGTCCTCATTGCAACAGGTTTCATTCCGAGACTTTTAACTCCCGGTACAGCTTCTGCACTTACAAATAACACTGCTTTTTTTAACTTACTATGCTTTATTAACTCATCTACTAAAACGACATGTCCCAAGATATTAGTAGCGGCCAATTGATTCATACCGGACGGCGTAGCTTTTGCAGCCGTTTTTCCAATCATTCCACCTGCATTTAAAATTACCGCATCAATAGGTTCCTTTATTTTTTCTACAGCATTTCTTACCGAAATGGCATCTGAAACATCCCCAATAACAATTTCAAAAATCGCTTTCCCCGTTTGTTGTTCAAGCTCTTTTTTTGCTACCTCGGCTCTTGCTTGATTTCTGCAAAAGAGAATTACCTTTTTTGTTTCCTTTTTCAAGGCTAACTGTCGTGCAGCCTCTTTCCCAAGACCATTATTTGCGCCGGTAACTAATATACTTTCATTCATATTTTCCTCTTTTCTTGCTTTTTATTTAATAATTATAAGGCTTGAAGTACCTGCGGAAAATCGCTGCTGTTCCATCGGTCAGTTATTTTTCCATCTCTCAAAACCTCGATGTCAAATATGTTTATTACTATTTTTTTACCCGTTGCTTGTTTTCCCAAGAAGTCACCTGTATGGGTTGCGGTTATTGTTTTTCTCACGCATACTTTATTGTCTTCACCAAAAATCTCGTGAATTTGCACTGAAATGTCTGAGAACCCATGATGAAAATCAGTAACGAATTTTATCATGGGACTTAAATCTGTGGGTGCGTTAGGTGGTGCGGAATGATTCACAAAGTTCTCTGCAAATACTTCTTTTGTGATGTTGGTATTTCCTTTCTCAAAAAATTCATTGTTGAATCTTACTACGATGTTCTTGTTTTGTTCTACAGTCATTTTGCTTTCTTTTTTATGATTATCTATTTTTTTTGAGGATTGTGCCTCGACATTGAAAATTCCTGACATTAAGATGATTGATACAATCGTCGTGATTATTTTTTTCATTTTTTTGAATTTTCTTATTTGATTAGCTTCCTTGTTCAAAAGTAGATACATAGAAAATGCTACTGGTATCTAAAAGTCTATTATTTTTGCTCAATCGTATTTAATTTATACATTGGACTTATTAAGTGACATTTTAGAGAGTATTAGGCTAAAAAAGCTGAAAGCGGTTATATACCCAAAAATTACTGTAAGCAAAAATTCGTGGGGAATTCAAATACCGGAAGATAATAGGTCACAATTCTGGCGTCTTTTACAGGGAACTTGCTATTTAAAAATGGATGGAGAGATTGCCATAAAGATGAAGCCAGGTGAGATATTTTTCATACCACACGGGGCTTCTCACCAAATCTCTGGCAATCCCCAAAATAAGTGTGTACCTGCTGAACAATACGGTAAAGCATTAAGGAATGGGGCACCGTTATTTAAGGGAAGAGATGAAGAAACAGTTTTGATGGGCGGTCATTTTGAGATTGATCCTTATTTTAATCACCCTTTCGTTAATTCATTACCAAGATTGATGCATATAACAGCGATGCAATCGGAACTATGCTTTTGGTTGAATAATGTTGCCGTTTTCATGAATGATGAAATAAGCGACGAACAGGCAGGCACTAAAGTGATATTAGCACGTTTAGCTGATATTATATTTATACTTATCATTCGCGCTTATCTAAATCAGGAAAATATTGAACAGGGATTTTTAATGGCTTTGAAGGATGAAAGAATAAGTAATTCCTTAAAAACGATGCATGAGTTTCCTGAAAAAGAATGGACAGTAGAACAACTTGCGTCAAAAGCTGGCATGTCCCGATCTTTGTATAGCAAGGAATTTAAGAGATCTGTAGGAGAAACACCTTTGGCTTACCTTACCAACTGGCGTATCATAAAATCGAAAGAGTTTTTGTCTGCTAGCAAGGAAAATATCAGTGAGGTTGCGGCCAAAGTTGGTTATCAATCCGAAGCCGCATTTAACAGGCTTTTCAAAACAAAAGTTGGTGTAACACCAGCAAATTATCGCAGGACAAACACTCGGTGAGATAGAATACTGGTCATTATGATTAATTGATAAATGGTTGACTAAGAGCCTATCAAATGCGATAGGTATTTGAGACTATTTATAATCCGGTTCGATGTAAGTCCAATAGAGTTCACAAAATATAAGAGCCGCTCATTAGAGCGGCTCTTATATTTTGTATAATTTATTCATTCTCCTATTTTTCTGGTTCATACTCAACCATCCACTCAATACCATATTTATCTCTGAGCATACCAAAATAGGTACCCCAAAAACTATCCTCCATTGGCATTTCTACTGTTCCGCCCGCAGATAGGCCATTAAATATTTTATCTGCTTCTTCCCGGCTTTCTGTGCTGATAGAAATTTTACTTCTGTTCTCCTCCTCGTTTACTGTTCCTAAAAAACTCGGTACATCATTACCCATCAGCAAATTGCTTTTACCTATAGGCAATGCTATGTGCATTATTTTATTTGCATCTTCTTCTGCAATAGTAAAGCCCGGGCTTGGAATGTCTTTAAAACGAATGATTTTTCTGAACTCCCCGCCAAATACTGATTTGTAAAACGTAAACGCTTCCTCTGCATTGCCGTTGAAGTTGATATGTGGATTGATAACTGCCATAAGCTTGAGTTTTTTGTTATTCAAATGTACCACTTCGTCACAACTTAGATAGGGTATAAGTGCGTCAAAAAAGAGGGGTTATACCATCTGGTTAGGTAGATTTTTACGACGTCCGGGTATTTAGGATTACTAAAAACAGGTTAATAGCAGATGTTTATTTGCATAAAAGTTGTATATTTGTACTAATAAAACTATAAATCCATGTGTATACTTCAAGTCCGTAACCATTATTGCTGTTTCAGAAAAAACGTAACCATTTGTAACCGTTTAGTTAATAATTTTCATTGAATATCAATGATTTGTGTTTTCTAAACGGTTTCGTTTGTTGCTGTTTTGTAACAAATTATCTACCTAAAATTCAATTTTGTAACTAAGGTTTGGTATCAATATAGATTCCAGGTCTTTTTCTGCGGTATTGGTTTGCAGGTTGTATTTGTAACCTTTAAAATCGGGTTGTCTGGTTATATTCAATAGTTTAAGAGATATCTCGCTGGTGCGGTTTTTCTTATTCATTTTGTAGCTGGCAGTAAAGTGGGCATTCAGGGCTGGTGCAGTTTGCAGGTTATAAGCATGGCTTTCATCATAAATAATGCCCTGTGTTGCATTAGATGCAGCTGTGTTGACAGGAGAGTACCTGTTGCCGCCTTGGTAACAAAAACGTGTATTAAGGCTCAGTATGTTTTGCTTACGCTTGCCCATGTACCACTCTTTGCCAATCAGGAAGTTGAAAACAAAGTTCCTATTAAACCTGGTGCTTCTCCATACACCATCACCGCCTTTATATGCAGCATCGAATACGGATGCCGTAAACAGGTAGTAATAGCCTTTGGATATGTACTTCTCAAGCGTCAGGTCTATCCCGTAGTTGTTGCCAGTGCCGGTGTTTTGTAGCTTCTCAGCAAAGAACCAATCATTCCGCAGGTTTAAGAATGAAAATGAACTATCTGCAATTACGGGCACGTTATAAAGGTATTGATAGTATGGCTCTGCTTTGAAATGCAATACATCACTGATACTAAGGTTGTAGCTGGCTACTATATGATGAGCTTTAGTAAAATTAAGGTCTTTATTTACCTGTTGTGCACCTGTGGTCAGCGAGTTGTTGAAGTAGTAGTTGAGCTTTTCCAGCCTGCTGTGCAGTCCGTAAGCCAATACAATAGATTGTTTGGTATTGAGTTGTTGGCTGATGCCTATTCTTGGTTCTATGGTGTAATGATTGTTGAGTGTGGATAGTTGTCCGTTGATGCCAATAGTTAGATGCAGCTTATCTGTAATGCCTATCGATGAACTACTGTAAGCTGATAATAATGAGCTAAACCCTTGTGCATCTACAATGTTTCTTTCAGGTTGTTGAGTATTGTCTGCCTTGTTTAGTTGAATATCGTATTGCATCCCTGTTATCAGTATGCCTGTTCTGTTGGTATGTCTGGCACTGAACTTTTTATTGACAGTAGATGACAGTATGTAATTATAATTGGTATTAACAATACTACTCTTTGGTACAAGTGATAGCTGGTTGTTTAGTTTTTGTGTTGCCCAGTCTGTACCGCTAACTGTTGTGGCAATGGTGGTTTTAATATAAGTACTGTTTTTGAAGAAGTATTTATGGCTGATGCCCGCAGCTCCCATATATTGCTCTATCTCGTCTTGCTCGCTATCATTATAGTACTTCCATTCTGTACTGTCTGTTTTAGCTTTTGCTCCTGCTCTGTCTCGGAGGCCAATGCCCCACAAAGAAAATGTGCCGGCTTTTTTTGTTGGGAAGTTCAGCTTGAAAGATAAGTCCTGATATTTCAAACCGTTAGCATTGTCTGGCAGCGCAGGGCCTAACAGTGCAAGGGTAGAGTAGCGGTAGTTAAACAAGTAAGAAGATTTGCCTACTTTCCTGAAAGGCCCTTCGGAAGAAGCATCAATACCTACAAGGCCTATCTGAAATGTATGCTCCCATTTACGATTATTGCCTGTTCGCATGGCAATATCAAAGACACCGGAAAGTGCATTGTTATATTCTGCGGGAAATGCACCTGTGAAGAAGTCTGAATTTGCCAGCATCTGGCTGCTTAGCGCAGTCAAGGTACCCCCACCAATTGAATTGAGGTCGCCAAAATGGCTTGGGTTTGGTATTTCAACACCCTCCATTTTCCATTGCAGGAATTTAGGCGCATTGCCTCGAACCATAATACCATTTTCTCCTGTATTACCGGCTACACCTGCAAAAGATGAAGCAAGGCGTGCAGGGTCGTCAAAGCCGCCTGCATAACGTTTTGCTTCTTCTACACTTAGCATTCTGGCACTGGCAGTAGCCATATTGTTTAGCGGAAGCTCTTTGCTGATGTGAGGTTTCAATACCACTTCTGTCAGTTCGTTTATTTTTTGCTTCAGACTAATAAATAGATAGGTTTCTTTTGCAGCAGCTACTACTATTTCTTTTTGAATGGAAGATTCATATCCCTGACAGCGAGCCTCAACATTGTAGCGTCCTACGGGTATGTTATTGATAATGAAAGCTCCGTTGCTATCTGCCGTTGTAGTGGTAGATGTTTTGCCATTTACAAGAATGGTAACATATGGCACCGGACTATTGGATGCATCATCTATAATAATACCTCTGATAGTTTGTGCCTGTATAGTAGTGTTTAAACAAAGTAATATGAACAATAAAATGGCCCTATGTATCATAAAATCAAGCTTTTTTCGGGTGCAAAGCTCCCTCAATGCCCGATTCTGTTCAATACTGATTTATCAGTATGCCTAAGTGAGAAGCCCGTATCTGGTAGCAAACATCACAGCTTCAAAAGAATTATTGGCCCCCAATTTTTCCAGAAAGCGTTGCCTGTGTGTGTTCACTGTATGAACACTGATAGATAGTTTGTCAGAAATCTCCTTACTCAGAAGCCCGTCTTTTACCAATTGTAGAATTTCGAGTTCTCGCTTCGTCAGTTCAAATTCCTGCTTTTGGGTTTCTTTGAGTGGGATGACTTTCCCTGTTCTGAAATTTAATAACTGGCTTCGTGATCCTTCATATTCTTCCTGATTGGGTGACACATCGACAAAGCTAACAAGTAACCACACCTGTCCTATATCGTCCAGCTCCAATACTTGATGCTGTTCTATAAGGCGCACGTATTTGTTTTGTGCGTTCAGCATCCGGTATTCGTTAATAACTTTATAGTTTACTTTTTCATCGCTCGAAAAATTGTTGAATAACTTCAGCACGGTAACACCGTTCAGGCTTAGTTGTAGTTTGTCGTCCGTGTGTATTTTGCTTTCAAAGAAAAGTTGTCCTTTGGTTTCGTAGTCAGCAGGTGAGTATCCAAGCAGTTTCCCGTAGTTGGAAGAGTAGAAAACGATTTGTCTTGTAGCGAGGTCAAAAATACTTGCTCCGGAATTGTTGATGTTGCAAAGCGTCTGTAGTGCCGCTGCATGTTTTTCTATAAGACTATAATCCAGTTCCTGCTCGTTGTAGCTATACTGTAACAGATGTCTGAAAAAGATTTCCTGAACACTGCTTTGTGCTTCCATATTATACGCTGTATAAAAGATAGTTGAAGTTACTGCATTCTATCAGTTTTGTTAATTGACAAAAAATTATTTTTCAAAACTGGTCAATAAAATGAAAAATAGAATACATTTGCGCCGTTCAAGTTTTTATATACTTCTTTTAGATTAACATCAAGAAATGAAAAAAACCTTTTTGAAATCGCTTATAATCGAGGCTGCGCCTGGCGCTTGCTTCGGGCGTGGGTTTTTTGCTGAACCAATAACTGGCTCAGTTTTTTCTAACCGCACTACCTGTCTTTGGTTGCGACGTTGATACACTGCTATTCCAATAGTTATTAACTGTTGATGAGGCCTGCATAAGGCTTTCGAAAGCGATTCCTTCGTGTGTTCATCACGAACGGTTCGGTGTATTTATTCCTATTCCAATTTACTGACATAATGAACCAGACCTTTAAGGTGTTGGTGGCTAATGGCCATCACATCGGTTATGCGCATACCATCTGCGAAGAGATGGCTGCGTCCGCAAAAGCGCGTGGTACGGGTATTGCCAAGCGCAGTATAGAGTACGTAGAGCAGAAAATGCTGGAAGGCAAGGCTGTTATAGCATTGACCACAGAAGGCGAGTGGGCCGGCTTTTGCTATATTGAAAGCTGGAGCCATGGCGAATACGTAGCCAACTCTGGTCTCATCGTATCGCCAAAGTTCAGGAAGAGCGGACTTGCCAAGCAGATTAAGCAGCACATATTTGAGCTGAGTAGGAAGCTATATCCTGATGCGAAGATATTCGGGCTTACTACCGGGCTTGCCGTAATGAAAATCAATAGTGACTTGGGTTACGAGCCTGTCACGTATTCAGAGCTTACACAAGATGATGCGTTCTGGGCAGGTTGCAAAAGCTGTGTGAACTACGATATACTGATGAGTAAAGACAGGAAGAACTGCCTCTGCACAGCTATGCTCTACGACCCCAAAGATCATTACACACCCGAGGAGACAGCCATCAACTTCAAGAAGAAAGCAAAAGTGTATGAGCGCCTGCTGAAAATCAAGAAAACAGGCTTCTCTAAGCTATTCATCAAAAAAGCACGTGTGCTTAAATCTTTCATTTGGTAAAAACGACATGATTATGAAACAGAAAGTAGTATTAGCATACAGTGGTGGTTTAGACACTACATACTGCGCGCTTTATCTAAAAAATGAATTGAACCTGGATGTACATGCGGTGATAGTGCAGACGGGTGGATTTAGTAGCGAAGAGTTGCAGCAGATTGAAAAGCGTGCATTATCGCTCGGTGTATCATCTTTCAAAGTGGTAGATGTAACGCAGCAATACTACGAAAGCTGCATAAAGTATCTGGTGTACGGCAATGTGCTAAAGAATGCAGTGTATCCGTTGAGTGTGAGTGCTGAACGTATGTTGCAGGCTATAGCTGTGGCAGATTATGTAAAAGAGGTAGGCGCAGACTTTGTAGCACATGGCAGCACCGGTGCCGGTAATGATCAGGTAAGGTTTGATATGATTTTTCAGAGCGCTATACCGCATGTTAAAATATTGACACCAATCCGTGATAATCGCTTGAGCCGTGAAGAAGAGATTGAATACCTGAAATCGAATGGTGTAGAGATGAACTTTGAGAAGGCACAATACAGCATCAATAAGGGGCTGTGGGGTACATCTGTAGGAGGTAAAGAAACACTCAGTAGCAATGGCTACTTGCCTGAAGCTGCATGGCCTACACAGGTTACTTCAGAAGAAGCCACTGAAATTGTTCTTCATTTTACAGAAGGGCAGCTTACAGGTATAAACGAACAAACTGATTTGAATCCTGTTGTTGCCATTCAACAACTACAAGCTATTGCACAGCCATTTGGCATTGGTAGAGATGTGCATGTAGGTGATACTATCATTGGGATTAAAGGAAGAGTAGGTTTTGAAGCTGCAGCTCCGCTTATCATCATTAAGGCGCACCACCTGCTCGAAAAGCATACGCTTACTAAATGGCAGATGTATTGGAAAGACCAGTTGAGTACTTGGTATGGCAATTGGCTGCACGAGGGTATGATGCTGGACCCAACGATGAGAAATGTTGAGTGCTTTATGGAAGATACTCAACAGCAGGTAACGGGCAAGGTATTCATAACGCTACACCCATACAGGTTTGTTGTGACAGGTATAGATAGCGAAAACGATTTGATGAACAGCAAATTCGGTTCTTACGGAGAGATAAACAATACTTGGAATGGTGATGATGTAAAAGGCTTCGCGAAGATATTCGGTAATCAGGTGGCTATCTACCATGCTATCAATAACAAGACAAAAGCATAAGGATGGGAACACAAAAGATTAAAGCAGGTATTGTTGGTGGTGCCGGCTATACAGGCGGTGAAATGATAAGGCTGTTGCTGAATCATCCGAATGTTGAAGTGGCTTTTGTTCATAGCAGGAGTAACGCAGGACAACCAATAGCAAGTGTGCACAGGGATTTGATTGGCGATACTGATTTACAATTTACCGATACTTTGAGCAAAGATGTAGATGTACTGATACTATGTGTTGGGCACGGTGAGGCTGCTGTATTCTTGAAAGAAAATGAAATCAATAAGGATACTGTTTTAATAGACTTATCACAAGATTTTAGGTTGCAGTCCTCAGATATGCAGGGTAGGAGTTTTGTGTATGGTTTGCCTGAGGTAAATAAGCATGAGATAGCATCCTCAAAATCAATTGCTAATCCCGGTTGTTTTGCTACAGCCATACAATTAGCGCTATTACCACTGGCATCTGCGAAGCAGTTGGCTGATGTACACATAACTGGGATAACAGGTTCTACTGGGGCAGGGCAGAAGTTGCTACAGAGTTCTCATTTCTCTTGGAGAGAGAATAATATACAAGCTTACAAAACCCTTTGTCATCAACATGAAGCAGAAGTGTTGCAAACATTGTCTGGCTTACAGCCAGGCTTTAGTGATTTGTGCTTTGTGCCTTGGCGTGGAGATTTTACAAGAGGCATTTATCTGACCGCTTATTGCAAAACAGAATTGAGTGAGGATGAACTGAAGCAATTATACAAGTCTTATTATGAGCAAGCTGCATTTACACATGTGTCAGATACGATGATTGACCTAAAACAAGTTGTGAATACAAACAAGTGTGTGTTGTATCTAGAGAAGGTAGCAGGTAAGGCTGTTGTGCATGCAGCAATAGATAATCTGCTGAAAGGGGCGTCAGGACAGGCTCTGCAAAACATGAATTTAATTTTTGGTTTTAACGAAGATGCAGGCTTGAAATTGAAGCCGGCATCGTTTTAAAAATAGCTTATCATGAAACTATTCGATGTATATCCGCTCAATGATATAACGATTGTAAAAGGACTAGGTTCTAACGTATGGGATGATAAGGGAGAGAAGTATCTGGATTTTTATGGCGGTCATGCGGTTATTTCTATTGGTCACACACATCCGCATTATGTTAAAAGGATAGAAGAGCAATTGCGCAGTATAGGGTTCTACTCAAACTCTATTCAGATACCATTGCAAAAACAGTTGGCTGAAAAACTGGGAGAAGTATCTGGTAAGAAAGACTATCAGTTGTTTCTATGCAATTCAGGAGCAGAAGCAAATGAGAATGCCATGAAGCTGGCATCTTTTCATACAGGGCGAAAAAAGATTGTCGCTTTTGAAAAAGCATTTCACGGTCGCACTTCACTAGCAGTTGCAGCAACGGATAATAAAGGAATTGTTGCACCTGTAAATGAAACGGAGAATATTGTGTTCTTGCCATTCAATGATATTGATGCTTTGGATGCCTACTTCTATGAGAACGGGAATGAGATAGCCGGTGTAATTGTAGAAGGTATACAAGGCGTTGGGGGCATCAATGTTGCTACTGTTGAATTTCTGCAAGCTATCAGAGCGCTCTGCGATAAGTACAGTGCTCTGTATATAGCTGATAGTGTGCAGTGTGGTTATGGACGTAGTGGTAAGTTTTTTTCACACGATTATGCAGGTGTTGATGCAGATATCTACAGTATGGCTAAAGGTATGGGCAATGGGTTCCCTGTTGGTGGCATCGCTATTGCTCCGCACATACAACCCAAGCACGGTATGTTAGGTACAACATTTGGCGGCAATCATTTGGCGTGCGCTGCCGCTAAGGCTGTGCTTGAAGTGATAGAAAATGATACGCTATTGAGCAATGCATCTGCAATGGGTAATTACCTGGTACAGGAGCTATCTGCAATATCCGAGTTGAAAAATGTACGTGGCAAAGGGTTGATGATTGGATTTGATGTGGATGATGAAATGGCACCTTTAAAGAAAAATCTACTATTCAAACACAAGATTTTTACCGGCGAAGCAAAGCCTAATGTTATCAGGCTGCTCCCTGCGCTAACTATTACTAAACAAGAGGTAGATATTTTGATTGATGCAATCAAGACAGAAATATCTGTCCTCAAAAATGCAACTGTATAGGTATGAAAAACTTTATCTCAGCCAACGATGTAACAGACGTAAATGCACTGGTGCAAAAAGCACTAGAGCATAAAGCAAACCCCATGCTTGAAAATGCTTTAGGTTTTGGTAAGCGTATTGGCTTGCTTTTTCTCAATCCAAGTATGCGCACGCGTATTAGTACACAAATTGCTGCTAAGAATCTGGGGATGGAAACCATTGTCTTCAACCTTGATAAAGAAGGTTGGAAGATTGAGTTGGATGATGAAGCTATTATGAACGGCACTTCTGTAGAGCATATTAAAGATGCAGCTCCTATACTCGGCGCTTACTTTGATGTGCTTTGTGTAAGGACATTTCCTGCATTGGTATCTAAAGAAGAAGATTATTGCGAGGTGTTTATTTCTCAATTGTTGAAGTATGCGGGTATTCCAATTGTGAGTCTGGAGAGTGCAACGCTGCATCCGTTACAGAGCCTTGCCGATGTAATAACGATTACTGAGCAGTTTAAAGAAAAGAGAAAACCAAAGGTTGTACTTACATGGGCGCCGCATATTAAGCCGATACCGCATTGTGTTGCCAATTCATTTGCTCAATGGATAAATAAATGGGGGGATGCATATTTTGTGATTACACATCCTGAAGGTTATGAGCTTGATGAAGTGTATACGAATGGAGCAGTAATAACACACAATCAGGAAGAAGCTTTGCGTGATGCGGACTTTGTGTATGTAAAGAATTGGAGTAGTGTTGTTGAGTATGGTCAGGTGTTATCTCAGGATAGTAGCTGGATGCTTACATCAAAACATCTGCAACAGACTAATAATGCAAAAGTGATGCATTGCCTGCCTGTAAGGAGGAATGTGGAATTGAGTAGCGAAGTGTTGGATAGTAAATCATCTATTGTAACAGAACAGGCAAAAAACAGGGTATGGGCTGCACAAGCTGTATTGTCTGAAATTCTAAAACAGTATTAAGGATATGCTGAAAGTAATAAAGATAGGAGGCAATATACTTGATGATGAAAAAGCCTTAGCGCATTTTCTGAATGACTTCGCAATGTTGAACGGGCCTAAAGTGTTGGTGCACGGTGGTGGTAAGATTGCATCAGAGATTGGCCTGCAACTTGGTATAGAACCGAACTATGTATATGGACGTCGCATTACAGATGCTGATACGCTAAAAGTAGTTACGATGGTATATGCAGGGCTGGTGAATAAAAATATAGTAGCCAAGCTGCAGTCTCTTGGATGTAGCGCAATAGGATTAACAGGTGCTGATGTAAATACAATAGCTGCCAATATGAGGGCTGTCAAAGAAATTGATTTTGGTTTTGTCGGAGATGTGATTGGCGTGAATGGAATTTTCCTGAAACAACTTATTGATAGTGGTATTGTGCCTGTGCTAGCGCCTATTACGCATGATGGTAATGGTACGTTGCTGAATACAAACGCCGATACCATAGCACAAGAAGCTGCCAAAGCAATGGCTGTGTACGGAGAGGTTGCATTAGTGTACGGATTTGAAAAAGATGGTGTGTTGCAAAATGCTGCTGATGATGCGTCTGTGATAGCAAATATATCTGTGAATGATTTTGATAGGCTTGTAAGTGATGGCGTGATATCAGGAGGTATGATACCTAAAATACAGAATGGTTGTGATGCAATACGTGCTGGTGTTAAGCAGGTAATAATAGGTAATGCCTTGCAGTTGAATAATATCATTAATGGTGAAAAAGGTACTGTTATAAAATGAACAATTTGGACATTGATAGCCTTTATGCAGATGCTGTAGGCTTACTGAAACAATTGATTGCAACACCGTCTTTCAGTAAAGAGGAGCAGGGTAGTGCAGGTATTATACAGCACTATTTACAGTCGCACAACATAAAAGCTGAGCGGTTGATGAATAATGTGTGGTGTAAGAATCTGTACTACGATGAGTCAAAGCCTACTATTTTGCTTAACTCTCATCACGATACAGTAAAGCCTAATCCTGCATATACAAAAGACCCTTTTTGCTCGCAGGAAGCAGATGGTAAACTATATGGGCTTGGTAGCAATGATGCAGGTGGTTGTTTGGTTTCGTTGCTTGCAACGTTCTTGTATTTCTACAATCAATCGGGCTTAAAATACAATTTCATATTTGCTGCAACAGCAGAAGAAGAAATATCCGGTGCTAATGGTATATCTGCATTGTTGCCTCATCTTGGTAAGGTTGATTGCGCTATTGTGGGCGAACCTACATTGATGGATATGGCTATAGCTGAAAAAGGCTTGGTAGTACTTGATTGTGAAACTAAAGGTGTTGCAGGACATGCGGCACGAAATGAGGGAGAAAATGCCATCCTCAAATCGTTAAAAGATATAAAGTGGTTTGCAAGTTATCAGTTTGAAAAAGTGTCTGAACTGCTTGGTCCTGTTAAGATGTCTTTGACAATGATAAATGCAGGTTCGCAACACAATGTTGTGCCAGTTAGTTGTAAGTACACAGTTGATATAAGGGTGAATGAGTGCTATACGAACGAAGAGATAATTGAAGTGGTTGAAAAGCATGTTGCTTGCACTGTTGTACCGAGAAGCTTGCGTTTGCGCTCTACATCTATAGATGAACAACACCCGCTGATACAGGCAGGTCTACAACTTGGTAAAAAACTATTTGGTTCATCTACGTTGTCAGATAAAGTATTTATGACTTTCCCTGCATTGAAAATGGGCCCCGGCGATTCGGCAAGAAGCCATACCGCAGATGAGTTTATTTACCTGCATGAAGTAAAAGCAGGAATTGAAACCTATATACAATTACTAAATCAACTGGTATGAAAATCTGGAAGAAAGACAGCATAGATACATCTGCATCAGTAGAACTGTTTACTGTTGGCCGCGATAGAGAGTTTGATATGCAATTAGCAAAGTATGATGTGCTGGGCTCGCTTGCACATACTGAAATGCTTAATGCAGTTGGGTTATTATCAAACGAAGATTTTAGTAATATACAGTTCGCATTAAATCAAATACTCGTTGAGATTGAGAGTGGCAATTTTGCTATTGTTGAAAATTGTGAGGATATCCATTCGCAAATAGAATGGATGCTAACGCAGCGAATTGGTGAGGCTGGTAAAAAGATACACAGCGGGCGTAGCAGAAATGACCAAGTGGCAGTAGATATTAAACTGTTCCTGAAAGATGCCGTGTTGAAAATAAAGGAGAAGACAAAAGACCTCTTTACACTTTTGTTGTCTTTGAGCGATAAGCATAAAAGCGTATTGATGCCGGGCTATACACACCTGCAGGTAGCCATGCCTTCTTCATTCGGTTTGTGGTTAGGTGCTTATGCCGAAGCTTTGGTGGATGATGTTGATTTGCTGGCTACAGCATATAGGATAACAGATAAGAATCCTTTGGGTAGCGGTGCAGGCTATGGTTCATCTTTTCCACTCAACAGACAGATGACTACAGACTTGCTTGGTTTTGAAGGTATGCACTACAACAGTATTTATGCACAAATGAGCAGGGGGAAAACTGAAAAAACGGTTGCTACAGCTATTGCAGGTATTGCAGCTACATTGTCTAAGCTTAGTATGGATATGTGTTTGTACAACGGGCAGAATTTTATGTTCATTACGTTCCCCGTACATCTTACAACAGGTAGCAGCATTATGCCACATAAAAAGAACCCTGATGTGCTGGAGTTGGTAAGGGGTAAATGTAATCGCCTGCAATCAATTCCTAATGAATTGGTATTGTTAATGAGCAATCTTCCATCAGGATATCACAGAGAAATGCAATTGACGAAGGAGATTTTATTCCCAGCTGTTACAACTATCAAATCTTGTATTGATATGCTGATGCTGATGCTGGATAATATGATTGTGAATGAATTTATATTGGAAGCAGATATTTATAACAACCTGTTTACGGTAGAGAGGCTGAATGATTTAGTAAACAGTGGTATGCCTTTCAGGGATGCTTACATACTGGTTGGTAATGAAGTAAATACCGGAAGTTTCAAGTACGAAATGGAGCAGTTAAATCATACACACGAGGGTAGTATTGGTAATTTATGTAATGATAAGATTGCGGAGAGAATGGATAAGGTTTTAAAACAGTTTTACTGATAAATAATAAAGGGCTTTCAATCGAAAGCCCTTTATGTTATAAACTCGTGAGGAATTGCATGGTATCTACACCATCTGCATAATCTGAAAGGTTTGGCTTTTGCGAATTGCCGAATGGTATGTTGTTATGTCCTACTATACACTGAATGTCTTCAGATGAATTCAGTTCGTTTTGTATGGTTTCAATTCTATCGTAATACCTATAATGCAATACACTTACTGCGGAAAATGGCACTACATTCTCTACCATCAAAAGACTGTCGTTGCTGTAATAGGGTACTTTGTTCAGCAGGTATATAGCCAGATAATAGTCGAAATTGTTTTTGTATTTGTGATGGTTGATGATGTCTGCGTATTTGTTAGCAGCCTCCATTATTTTAGTAAGGTCGTAGCCTTGCGGTACACATATTTGTGTCACATTGCGGCAGCCCAGCCCAAAATAACTAAAAACATCGTTCATCAATTTATCCAGTTCTTCTTCTGTTTCTGTGCCATCAAGTATAGCAACAGAGGTTCTGTTCCTGCGAATGATATTCGGGTACTTTGCAAAGTATTGTTCAAAATAGCGGGCTGTGTTATTGCTGCCTGTAGCAATATATGCATCGCAACCTTTTAGGTTATCTGCAACAATTACCTCATTAGCTACCTCACTATTCCATTCAGTTAGTTTGGCAATAACATGCTTCAGTAGTACTTCATCTTTAGATGATAGCTTTAGCATCGTTATTTGACCGGACATAAATCCACACAGGAAATCGTGAAAACCTACCAATGGAATATTGCCGGCAGTCACCACGCCCACTTTTTTAGGATTGTCGACAGGGATATACTTACTTATCCATTGTTCAATCTTGTCTTTTTGCAGAAATTCGGCGCAGATATTGCTCACAGCAAGTTCAACATTGCCCCTTGTAAACCATGCATTCATAGATACAGCCCTATCTTTGGTAATATCCCATTCCTCACTATCAGATAGCATATATTCGCCCAACTGAACTAATAAAGCTATTCTTTGTTCTGTATTCAGCATTTGCATTTAAATTTCTGAGTGCGAAATTGTAACTTTACGGGCAGAAAAACTAAATAATAATATCATGGCTATAAAAATAACTGACGAATGTATTAACTGTGGCGCGTGCGAACCTGAATGTCCTAATAATGCGATATACGAAGGCGGAGTAGAATGGGCTATAGCAGACGGTACTTCTGTGAAAGGTGCTTTTACCCTGATGGACGGTTCTAGTACAGATGCATCGGCAAAACATGAGCCTATAGCAGTAGATACATATTATATTACCGCTAATAAGTGTACGGAGTGTCAGGGCTTCCATGATGAGCCTCAATGCGCTGCGGTTTGCCCTGTTGACTGCTGTGTGCCTGACGAAATGTATCAGGAAACGGTAGATGAACTACTGGCTAAGAAAGAAAAGTTGCACCTGTAATACAGGGTTGCTATAAAAGGAAAAGCCTCCATCAATGATGGAGGCTTTTCCTTTTATATAGTTGTCTACTTATTACTTTTTTGGTGTTAAATCGTTGATTTTTTTCCATCCCACACCCGGTTGAGCGTGTTTATCAATTTCGCTTGCTAAGATGTTCAGGAATTTCGGCCCGAATGGTGCATTAGCAATAGTTTTTTCAGCACCATTTATTTTGAAGCCGTAGTATAGGCCCGGCGCATCCGGTATTATGTTTTCATATACCTCTTTGCATGTGTCAACTCTTTTATCTGCAAACTTTTTCAGCAATTTTGTAGCTTCTTTAGAGCCAATATTAGACTCGTACACACCAGTATATTCTGTAAACTGACGACCCGTGTAACGGATGAGGCCACTTTTGTAAATTTCTACCATATATGCCGGGCAACGACCGAAACATGCGGTACGTTCCATTTTTACATATGTAATAGATGGACTTTTAGTGCCCTTCTTGGCACAAGCACTGAATACTACTACTAATATTGCTGCTATAACAGAAATGTATTTCTTCATTTTCTTTATTTTACGGCGTCAAAGATAAGTGATACAATTTTAGTCGCTTTCTTAATTTTTGTGAATGCAAATTTGCTGCCATTACCATGGGACAGGATTGGATATATAGACTTGCTTTAACATTTGTAAAGGGTATTGGCCCTAAGACAGGCAGAACATTGTTGGAACACTACGGTGATGCCAAAACTATTTTTGATGCGCCTGTCAAGCAATTGAAGCAGATAGATGGCGTTACTGAAGCGCGTATTAATGCTTTGAAAGATGAAGAAGCATTCAGCAAAGCTGAAGCTGAATTAACATATATGGCCGAAAATGGTATAACACCATTGTGGCTGTATGATGACAATTATCCTGAAAGACTCAAAGCTTGCGTAGATTCTCCTTTGCTGATGTATGCAAAAGGTAATCCTGATTTGAATAAGAGTAAGGTTGTAGCAATAGTTGGTACCCGAAAACTTACAGAATACGGCGTAAGGCTTACAGAAGAGCTGGTAGAAGGATTGTCAGGATTGGAAGGTATATTAATAGCAAGCGGTTTGGCAGACGGTATAGATACTGTTGCCCATAAACAGTGTGTTAAGCTGAATGTACCTACTGTAGGTGTATTAGGGCATGGACACGATAAAATGTATCCGGTAAACAACAGGACGTTGGCAAAAGATATGTGTAATATAGGCGGAACAGTACTTACTGAATATGCATCGGGAACAATACCAATGAAAGATAATTTCCCGATGCGAAACAGGATAGTTGCGGGTATGAGTGATATTACTGTAGTAGTGGAGAGCGACATAAAGGGTGGTGCATTGATTACGGCAAGGCTGGCAAGTAGCTATAACAGAGAGGTAGCAGCGTTCCCCGGTAGGGTATCGGACAAGCGCAGCAGTGGTTGTAATGAGTTGATAAGGACCAATGTGGCGGCTATGATAACTAAGCCCGATGACCTGATAGAATTGATGAACTGGGGTAAGCCCAAGGCAGCAAGGACTGTACAACGTCAATTGTTACTTGCATTGACAACAGAGGAGCAAAAATTAGTGGATTTGCTACAAACTAAAGACAGTATGCATGCAGATGAATTGCTGCATCAGTCAGGGCTTAATAATTCTTTGCTTGCTGCAACTTTGCTGCAATTAGAAATGCAAGGCCTTATCAAAGCCTTGCCCGGTAAGATGTACAGAATAAATTAGATAACCTCGCCTTCCAAATCGTAATCGTATGCCTTAGTAATGCGTACATTTACGAAATCGCCTATTGGCAGTGCTTTCTTAGAGCTGATGATAACTTCGTTATCTACTTCAACACTATCAAACTCTGTGCGGGCAAGGTAGCGGCCTGCTTCTTTTTTATCGATGATAACTTTGAACTCTTTACCTACTTTTTCCTGATTCTTCTCGAAAGAAATCTCCTGTTGCACTTCCATTATTTCCTGCGCACGGGCTTCTTTTTCTTTGGCAGAAATATTGTCTTTCAGGTCGTATGCACTCGTGTTTTCTTCATGAGAATAAGTGAAGATACCGACACGGTCCAGACGTACATCTTCCAGGAATTGCTTTAGTTGGTCTACATCGTCCCTTGTTTCTCCCGGGAAGCCGGCAATCAGCGTACTACGCAGGCAAATGCCCGGTACTTTATCGCGGATGGCAGCAACAAGATCGTAGATTTCCTGTGTTTCCATCTGGCGCTTCATGGCTTTCAGCATATTGTTAGATATATGCTGCAGCGGCATATCCAGATAGTTACAGATATTATCGCGCTCGCGCATTACATCCAGAATATCCAATGGAAACTTTGAAGGGTAGGCATAGTGCAGGCGTATCCAGTGCAGACCAGGTACGTCTGACAGGTGCTTGAGCAAATCGCTCAAGGCACGTTTTTTATATATGTCTAGGCCGTAGTAGGTAAGCTCCTGTGCTATTAGCATTACTTCTTTCACACCCATCGAAACCAGCTTTTTGGCCTCGGCTACTACTTCTTCTATGGTTTTAGAAACGTGTCCGCCACGCATCAATGGGATGGCGCAGAAAGAGCAGGTACGGTTGCAGCCTTCAGATATTTTCAGGTAGGCGTAGTGCTTTGGTGTGCTAAGTAAGCGTTCGCCAACCAGTTCGGTTTTATAGTCTGCATTGAATTGTTTCAGTATCAATGGTAATTCCATTGTACCAAACCATGCATCAACCTCAGGTATTTCATTCATCAGGTCGTTGCGATAGCGTTCGCTCAAGCAACCTGTTATATATACTTTGTCAAGCCTACCATCTTTCTTCAGTTCTACCTGCTCCAGTATGGTATTTACGCTTTCTTCTTTTGCCTTGTCTATAAAGCCACAGGTATTTACGATAACGATATTGTGATCGAGCTTGCTGCTTTCATGGGCTACTTTTATGCCGTTGGCATTCAGCTGACCACTCAATACTTCACTATCCACCATATTCTTAGAGCATCCAAGTGTTATGATGTTTACCTTATCCTGATGTAGCTTTTTCGTTTTCACTATATACGTTTTTACCTGTCAGTTCTATTTTTTACGGAAGAAGATGCGAATAGGTACACCACTGAAGTTGTAATGGCTGCGCAGCTTGTTTTCAAGGAAGTTTCTGTAAGAATCTTTAATAGCATCCGGGTTGTTGGCAAAGAATGCAAACGAAGGCACAGCTGTAGGCAATTGCTGTATGAACTTAATACTCACATTATTACCGCGCGACATTGGTGGCGGGTAGTGTTTAATTTCTTTCAGCATAGCCTCGTTCAGTTTGGATGTGCTGATGCGGCGTTGTTTATTATCAAACACCTCTATCGCTTTTTCCATTGCCTGGAAGATGCGCTTTTTGTCTTGTGCAGATATAAATATCACAGGCACATCACTGAACGGTGCAATTTTATGTTTTACAACTTTCTCATAGTCTCGGGCAGTATTGGTTTCTTTTTCTACAAGATCCCATTTGTTTACCAATATTACCACACCTTTCCCTTTGCGGGTTGCCAGACTGAAGATGTTTACATCCTGTGCCGTCATGCCTTGTTCCGCATCTACCACAAGCATACAAATATCAGCCTCATCCATAGCGCGTATGGCACGGATTACAGAATAGAATTCAAGGTCTTCAGAAACATTTTTCTTTTTCCTGAGCCCCGCAGTGTCTATCAGTATAAATTCTTTACCAAATTGGTTGTAGTGTGTGTGTATAGTATCGCGGGTAGTGCCCGGGATATCGGATACAATGGTACGCTCTTCGCCAATCAGGGCATTAAGCAGGGTAGATTTACCTGCATTTGGCTGACCAATAATGGCTATTTTAGGTATCGAAACTTCTTCAAAAGTTATTTCATTGCCATCTTCGTCATATTCCGGCTTTTTAATCTCAGAATCGGGAATATGAGAAGCTATCTCATCCAGCAACTCGCCGCTACCGCTACCTGATATAGAAGACATGAAGAATGTCTTGTCAAAACCAAGTGAATAGAACTCAGTTGCCATTAGTGAACGTTCAGCGTTATCTACTTTATTCACTACTAAAAGTACAGGTTTGGTAGAACGGCGCAGAATAGCAGCCATATCTTCATCTTGGTTGGTAATGCCGGTAACAGTATCGCATACAAACAGCAGCAAGTTTGCCTCATCTACGGCAATTTCTACCTGTTTACGTATCTCTTTTTCAAAAACATCATCAGAGTTTGCAACAAAACCACCTGTGTCTATTACGTTAAAAGCCTTGCCATTCCAGTCGGCAACACCATACTGGCGGTCGCGGGTTACACCACTCACGTCATCTACAATGGCTTTGCGTTGTTCCAACAACCTGTTAAACAAGGTTGATTTACCAACGTTGGGCCTTCCTACTATTGCTACAGTAAATCCGGGCATATATTAAAATTAGCCGGCAAAGATACTATTATAATCGCAGCTACACGTATTTCCATGACAATTAAAAATGATGTCTGAATAATCATTACATTTAACGTCGATTTAACGATATTTTAATGATGAAGAAATTACTTATTGCCGCTTTTGCAGCGATATCAGCTTTTTCAGCACAAGCTGCCAACGGAGATACTACTTGGGTACAGGCGCATGCCGACAAATGGCTTGACCATTATGGCGCCCATGATACGACTGTTCAGTTTCCTGACGGTACAAAAAGCTACCGTAGGGTTTATATGATTTGGACTTTGGGTAAATACCAATGTCCGGGTAGCCCACAATATTGTGGCGATTGGGATTATACGGTTAATACGAGCCTGATGACAAAAACAGGTGATACAGTTGAGTTGGGGCGTTATATAACACCATACGCTAATGCGGGCTCTCCACGTACGCCATGGACATGGAGGCAACGTTATGTTTTTGATGTAACGGATTATTATACATTGCTGAAAGACAGTGCTACAGTTCGAATCAACTATTCCGGATACTCTTGGGGTTTTACGGGTAATGTGAAATTTGCATTTATTGAAGGTACACCTGCACGTAATGTATTAGGAATCAATAAACTATGGGATGGTTATTACAATTTTGGTGGTGCAACGCCAATAGATAACTATGTCGCTCAAAAATCGCTGACGGCACCTGCAAATACACAATTCGCAGAACTTAAGTTTATTGTATCAGGACACGGAGCGGACCAAAACTATTGTTCTGAATTCTGTAAGAAATACTATCAGGTAAAACTAAATGGTAGTATGATAGAGCAAAAAGATATATGGAGAGATAATTGCGGTAAAAATCATTTGTATCCTCAATCCGGTACATGGGTATATGACCGTGGTAACTGGTGCCCTGGCGATATCGTATTTACAAATACTCACAAACTTGCAGGTGTTACAGGGGGCAATAATTTTGATGTTGACGTAGATTTTGAAAGCTATACAAGCCCTAATGGTGGTGCAGGTTATGGTGTTAGCGGCAACGTAGTTTACTACGGAGCATATAATCGTGCAAAGGATGCTTCTCTTGAAGATATCATAGCCCCATCAAATCACGAAACTCATTTCAGGGAAAACCCATGTGGTGGTAAGCCAATAGTTGAGGTTATGAATACTGGCTCTGGTGCCATTACTTCTATGAAGATAGAGTATGGTGTTGACGGCGGCGCTACCTATACATACAACTGGACAGGTACACTTAACTCAATGGAAAAAACAAAAATCACACTTAATGAAATAGGTGATTTGAGAAAAGTAACAGGTGCTAATAACAGTTTCACTGCCAAAATACTTGAGGTTAATGGCGGTGCTGATGAAGACGCAAGTAATAATCAACTTAAATCATATTTCTCAGCTGCACCACAATGGCCAATGATATTCAGGGTAAGTTTTAAAACTAATAATCTGCCTGAGACGCGTTGGAAAATATATGATGGTTTGAACAATGTGGTTTCACAACGTGACGGCACTACGCCTAATACCACTTATACTGATACAGTGAAACTTGGTCCGGGCTCTTATAAATTTGTTGTAGAAGATGACGGTTGTGATGGTTTGAATTGGTGGGCAAATTCTGCTGCAGGTACAGGTAATGTGCAAGTGCGTGCATTGACCGGTTTTACAGCGTACACCCTGGCAGGTTATTTTGGTGCAGATTTTGGTTGTGGTTTTACACAAGAGTTTACTGTGTCTTGGCCTACTGATGTTGAAAATATTAATCAGGTTAATAACGGTATGGATATCTATCCTAACCCTGCTACTAATCAGGTAATTGTAACAATAGAGGGCAAATCTGTATATGGCAAAATAAATCTGATAGATATGACAGGTAGGGTAGTTGCTACACAAGCTGTAAATACTAACGAAACAGTTATCAATACTGCAGCACTGGCTAATGGTGTTTATTACGTTACCTATGTAGCGGATAATGCCGAGGTGAAACTGAAATCGAAACTGGTGATTACTAAATAATCCGTTATTTAATACAATAATATCAGGGCTGCCACTTGGCAGCCCTGCTTATTTAGAACAATGCTTTGTAATTTCGCAGTGTATGAGCGACAGGATAGAAAAATTACAGGCTTTTCTGAAAGACACACCTAATGACTGCTTTCTGAATCATGCATTGGCATTGGAGTATATAAAGCTGGGCGATGATACGGAAGCAAAGCTTTTGTTTGAAAAGAACATAGGTACAGATGTTAACTATGTTGCCACGTACTACCATCTGGGTAAGTTGCTGGAACGAATAGGTGAACAAGAACAGGCTATTAAGATATACGAGCAAGGTATGATTGTTGCCAAAACAGTAGGGGATAATCATAGTTATAACGAATTGCAGGGCGCATACGAAGACCTTGTTTACTAAATATGGAAATACTAAAGGGGTTTACGGATAATTGGCAGAAGAAGCAATTTGCAGACAAGCAACAGACGGTGCTGCTTGCTGTAAGTGGTGGCAGTGATTCTATGGCTATGTCTCACTTGTTTCTGAAGGCAGGTCTGTCTTTCTCTATTGCACATTGCAATTTTCAGCTAAGGGGAGAAGAGGCAGATAAAGATGAACAACTGGTAAGGGAATGGTGTTTTGATAATAATATCGTCTTCCATCATGTACGCTTCGATACAAAAGAAAAAATGGAAGAGTGGGGCAAAGGCGTGCAGGAAACTGCGCGTATTCTTCGGTACGAATGGCTTGAAAACCTGAGGAAGGAACAAGGCTACAGTCATATAGCAACAGCGCATCATGCCAATGACAATGTAGAAACACTACTGATGAACCTTTTTAAAGGTACAGGCATTGCAGGGCTGCATGGCATACCGGTAGTTAATGAACGCATCATTCGCCCATTGTTATTTGTACAAAAGAAAGACATAACAAGTTATATTGTTGAGCATAATATACCCTATAGAGATGATGCATCTAATGCTACAGACAACTATCTGCGCAATGCTGTAAGGCATCATATAGTGCCTGTAGTAGAGGAGTGGTTTAAGGATGGTGTACAACAGGTAAACGAAAGCATTACCCGTTTTTCGGAAGCTGAGACGTTGTATCACAAAGCTGTAGATAGAGAATTGAAACGTTTGATAGAGAAAAGAGGTAATGATTATTACATTCCTGTGCGGAAGCTCATAAAAACCGAACCACTTTCTACCATTTGTTACGAATTGTTACAGCCATTTGGCTTTACGGCGTTACAGGTTACACCTGTGCTAAATCTGTTGACAGCAGAAACAGGGAAAAGAGTAGAATCGCAAACGCATCATATAATTCGTAACAGGGATTTTTTGATAATAACGGCTAAGCAGTTCAGCGCTACCGACTTTATACAAATAGACGCTTTGCCTTGCAGTATTCATGCAGGTAAGCATCAATTTGTATTTAGTGCAGATGATGATAATACGCATATACCATCTGATAATAACATTGCGCACATCGATATCGAAAAACTGAGCTTCCCCTTGATATTGAGAAGGTGGAAAACTGGTGACTATTTCTATCCTTTAGGAATGGGAATGAAGAAAAAGAAGCTAAGCAAACTATTTATAGACAACAAAGTGCCGCTACATGAAAAAGAACATGTATGGGTATTGGAAAGTGATAAACGCATTGTATGGGTAGCTGGTATGCGCCTTGATGAAAGATTTAAAGTGAAAGAAACCACCCAAAATGTATTGGTTGTTAAAAAGACGGATGCATAAGCTGTCCGAAGAAGATTTGTCCGTGTGTCGGGTCGAATAATAAAGTAAACAAGAAGCCATATACAGCACCCCAGAAGTGTGCATCGTGCCCTATGTTATCATTCCCCTTTTTACCCATGTAGGCAGAATATACCAAATAGCCTATTGCAGCAATAATGCCCGGTATTGGTATGAACCATATTCTTATGATTTGCCATGGGGCAAAATATACATAAGAGAACATTACAGCCGATACACCGCCAGATGCACCCAATGCTGAGTAGTAGCTGTGGTTTTTATGTTTGGCAAATGACGGTAGCCCGCTTGCAACTATACCCGATAAGTACATAATAGGGAAGAGGTAGGGCTTGCCTATATATTGAAAATACATTTCCAACACTTCGCCAAAAGTGTATAGTGCAAACATATTGAAGAACAGGTGTATGTAATCTGCGTGTATAAAGCCTGCAGTAATAAACCTGTAATATTCGCTTGGGTTATCATTCATTCGCCATGGCCAGAAAATAAGCTTGCCTCTTAATTGGTCATTGTTAAAAGCTGCTAATGATACAAGGACGGTAACTATTACAAATATTAGTGAGTAAGACATGTTTGCTGAATGAGGTAACGAATATAACGCAAGAATCAGGAATGATGGTATGGGGAATTGTTAAGAATACTGAACGCACGATAAACTTGTTCGGCAAGTATCAGCCGTACCATTTGGTGCGGGAATACTAGGTTTGATAAAGACCATGTTTGTTTCGCTTCTGCACGCACTTTGTCCGATACGCCATATGCACCGCCAATAAGCAGTACCATCGTTTTAACGCCCTGATTCATCATTTGTTGAAACTGCTGTGCCCATTGTGGAGATGTGAGCATTTTGCCTCTTTCATCAAGCAGTACGAGATAGTGTTGTGGTTGCAGGCGTTTTAAAATCAGTTCTTCTTCCTGAAGCTTTGTTTTTTCAATATCGGTAGTGGCAATTTTTTTAGGTGTTTGTAGTATTACTAACTCTATAGGATTATATGGTTTTATTTTTTTGAAGTAATGCGTTATACCATCTCCTATAAAAGACTCATTTTCCTTGCCGATTGACCAAATTTCGATATTCATGTACTACGTATAATGCGCCAAAATACCACATTCTATGCGGTTTTGAAGAAAGGGAAATATTTTTTCAAAAAAACTGTTTGTAAAATCTGGCAATTACCCTATCTTTGCAATCCCAAACAAAACGGGAATGGCTTCGTAGCTCAACTGAATAGAGCATCTGACTACGGATCAGAAGGTTTCAGGTTTGAATCCTGACGAGGTCACAAAAGGGTTTCAGCAATGAAGCCCTTTTTTTATGCCTATATCTCATCAGCTTAATTTATAAAAATAAAAAAAAGCCAGCCTGAAAACAGGCCAGCCCCTATAAACCCTATCACCATGAAAACATTTCAAAGATATGTAGCAGATATGCTGCTCATATCACTATAATTAGTAGTTTTTACTTGCCGAACATTTTGGTAATATCTCCCAAGTCTATATCACCATCTTTGTCTTTATCGAGCCCGAATTGCGAGCCTACAGAATTAATAATGTTCTGAACACCGCCACCGTTGCCACTTGTCAATGAGCCAATGATGCCTTGCAGGTCGATGCTTTTATCATTCGGATCGTTGGCTTTATTCTTTAATGAGTTAAGTACCTGTGGTATTAGCCCGCCAGCTATGTTTTTTGCTGTTTCTGCATTGATGCCAAATTTCTGTGCAATGTTACCCGCAAAGTTTTCAGACAAGCCGTTTACAGCACTGCTATTATTGCCCTGTAAAAGGTTTGTAATTTGGTCCATATTGCCACCACTCATCATCTGTTGCAAGCCACCGAAAATTGAGCTGCCAGCTTCCTGCATTACGGCTTCGTTGTGCTCGTTTGGTACGGCACTATTTTCAACAACAGCCTGCTGACCGTGTTGCTTTATGATATTCATTAATTGATCTAACATAAATATATAGTTTTGATTGAATGACGTAATGTACAAATTTGTAAACAGAGCTAATGTAGAACTATTAAATACATAATAGAATTATAACACACCCGTTGTGGAATTGCTTTTGCTCAACAATGCTTCAATTTCTTTTTCTCTTTTTAGTATCTGGATACGCAGTGGTGAAAACAGCCACGTAGCTCTCAGTTTATTCAGCCTGTCTTTAGGAGGCAATAATAGCAGCCGTTTCAGCCATGTTAGAGGCGCAAAATGCCTGAATACGCCAGATAGCTTTACAAAGTAAATGACGGTGCTATTGTCTGCCTGGTTCAGTATCATTTCCAGTTCTTTTACATCTGTAAGAGACGAAATGCACAATACAGTTCCATTTTTGGGATTGAAATACTGTTGCAATGACTTTTCATTATTCCATTCGCTATTGCTGATGATGCGTGATGCTTTTTCTGTATCGTTCAGATGTTCAGGGATATTAAAGTGTTGGTCGGGTACATAACGCAGTGCCCATTCTTTTTTGCTCAGGGTATCATACACTGTCCATACATAGTTCTTATAATAGTTCAGCATCTCTTTATAATACCCCTCGCTAAGCCATTGTTGTTTCAGGTTGTGCTGAAATGATGCATAGAAATACAGGTGGGATGCATAGGGTTCAAACATTTCGGGTACACGAACTACAAGTTCACCGCTTTTGGCATATACTTTCCATACTATACGGCGCACATCATCGCCCGATTCAAAATCTTTATAATTGAGGTATTCGCCCTCCACACGTCGCAGTTGCTCTATGCGTATATCCATCGTTTCTGTTTTTTTAGGATATACATCGCGATCATCATCTTCTTTCAGTACAGGGGGCTGAGAAAAATGCCCTGAAATAGGCTGAGATACTGCCAATTTGCATATCTGCAGCATATCTTCAAAAAATACGTAACCACCTTTCAGTTCATATTCTTTTATGTCAGGCAGTTCCATTCTGCTACGGCCTGTAATGGCAGCACGCAATAGGCTTTTTTCTTTTCTTTTATTAGATAGCAGGGTGAAGGTGTCAGTCATTTGATGATTATCATAAAACAAACGCCCTTTTACAAAACCCAATAATGGTCTGTACACACCACCTATTGCTGCATTCAAAAACAGTTTATTCTTTTTGCCGTTAACGGTTTCGGTAGTGAAGCTTACATCCAGCTTGTATTGTTTGCTGTGTTTTAACCACAGATAATACAGCCAACTGGTTATAGTACTCAGTACCGAAAGTATTATCAACGCTAATAAAAACCAGAACACAATCTTGCCCATTAGTATTACAAAAGGGCGAAAAGGAGTGACTTCATCTTTCTGCAACGGTTGATACAAGATGCGATAAGCCATGTATGCGGCCAAACCGTATATCAGGGTGTTCAGCGTAAAGGGTAGGTACTGCAAATAGTACCGCAACAGCCATTTCAGTTGTTTCCAGCGCATAGTTTATCTGTGCATGAAAATAAACAATCCTCTACCAAGATTCTGTTAAATAACAGTAATAAATTAGTAGCTACACATTTAGAGATTTATTAATTTTATACATCTCAAAATCACCCCCATTTATGAAAAAGACAATCATCATTGCCGCATCTCTTTTCTTGGTTCAACATGCTTATGCGCAACCCGGCAGCGGCTATGCCCGCCGAGCCATAGAAGATAAATATGAAAAAGATAATGCAGGCAACAAGCAGAAGGGTATGGACTGGCTGAACAACGCTATGAATGGCAAAACAGAAGAGGTTTATAAATTTCCGCTGAATGTGAAGATGCACATGACTACCTATAAGAATGGGGAGGTAAAAGATCAAAACGACATGGATTATTATCTGAATACAAGTGCCAAATATTTTGGTGCAAGAATAACGGATAATAATAAACGTAAGAATAAAAGCATCATGTTTACCATCTACGATTATGATAATAATAGTTCTATCATGATAGATGAAAACGAGAAGACATATATGGCTGTAAACATTAATGCTTTTATGAGTGCAGAAGCTCAGGCTAACAGAGGCAAGCCGTCTGGCGATGGCAAATATAAGAACGACTGCAAGAAGAGCGGAAAGGCAAAAACAATACAAGGCTATAGCTGCGAAGAATATGTTTGTATAGACGAAGACCGCAATCGCCGTAGTGAGATATGGGTGACCAATAAGATACCTGTGGATATTTCACAGAGCTTTATGCGTAGCCCGTATGCATACGTCAGCACCAATAAAATGGCTGGTATGATGATGGAGGGCAGCTTCTACAAAAATGACCAGATAGAAAGTAAGATGGAAGTTACTGCTGTCAATCAGAATGCTAATTACAACATATCGATGAGTAGCTACACAAAGCAGGGAATGCGTTAAGCTTCTTCCTGATTCTCCGAAAGCTTGAAGCCTGTTTGGGTAAGCTCTATTTTGCGTTGCTTGTAGAGTGCGCCAACAGTCATCTTAAATACTTTCTTGCTGATCCCGAAGAATTCATAGATTTCTTCGGGATTGCTTTTATCGTGATACGGCAGGTAGCCGTTATTCTCTTGCAGCAATCGTAGTATCTTATCAGATTCGCTTTCCACTTTTTTATATCCTGCTTCGCCCAGCGAAACATCTATTTTATTCTCTTCTCTTATAGTTTTGATGAAGCCTTTCTCGTGCGAGCCATATTCCAGTTCGCGAAACACTTCATTATAGTGCAACACACCTAAATGCTTGTTGTTGATGATGACTTTGTAACCGATATCGGTTTTTTGATATACCAGCATATCAACCTCATCTTTTTCTTTAACTGTCAGCTCGTCGTTACTGAGTGTTCGTTCTACGCGTTGTGTAGCAGCAATACGCCCTGTACGCTCGTCTATATAAAGTTTTACCAGATATTCGCCACCTACATCAATGCGGGTAGTTTGCTGAGAAAGGGGGAGGAAGATGTCTTTCATTAAACCCCAATCAAGAAAAGCCCCCTGATTGCTAGTGCTTACAACTCTTAATAAGGCAATATCACCCGCAACTGCCAGTGGCTTTTGTGTGGTAGCAATCAGCCTGTTTTCGCCATCGTGATACAGAAATACTTCTATTTCATCATCAGGCTGCAGTCCTTTGGGCACAAAACGTTTGGGTAGCAGTATTTCACCATCTTCGCCACCATCAAGATACATGCCGAAGTCTACTTTCTTTACTACTTTAAGTGTATTGTATTGCCCTACTTGAACCATAAATATTATAATACGATTGGCAAAGGTACGCTTATTTTAGTGGTGAGGCAGCTTTCTTGCCTATTAACCCAAGGTGGGTATCGTTGAAGCCGGTAATGTGTTTTAACCCATATCCCATCATTCTGTCGAAAGAAGAGTGTGCAAAAAGCATTAAACCTGCGAGTAGGATATATTGGTTGCCAGTGATAATGCCCAATGCTATCACAGCAATTGCTATGGCTTTATGATGAAACAGATTGTAAGTAAAAGCACCGATTTCGTTATTGATAAGATAGCCGAGCATGCTGATGTCAGGAGCGAAGAACAATAACAGGTATACCCACCAACCAAGTTGCAGATTCAGTTTGGTCATCATGTAGATGGCAATAGCTGTCATAGCCAGTTCTTCAATTCTAAGTACGTTTTTCATTGCTTTATGATTTTGTATCACAAAGGTCTGAAGCATACAAAGGCGCAGAATTGATAAATATCAAGAATTTCAGCCGATGGATTTTTTGCGGAGTCGGCTTAGTGTTTCAGGGGTCATGCCGAGCATAGATGCGAGGTATTGTAATGGCACCTGATTGAATAATTCGGGATTGATAGCCAGCAGTTGATTGTACCTTTCTTCTGCCGTCATAAAGAGGTGGCTGTTTACCCTTTCTTCCAATATGATAAAGCATTTGGCAAGAAACAGTTTTTCGAGTTTATGCCATTCGGGTATGTTATTCCCGAGCGCATCGTAGTTGTTTTTATCTATCGTATACAGTTCGCAGTCTGTTAACGCCTGCATATTCCAACGTGCGGGTGTATTGAAAATAAAGCTGGCAAGGTCTGTTACAAAATAGCCGGGCGTGCTTATCCACTGGGTTACTTCCTTATCGTTTTTATTGGCGTATATCCTTACGAGCCCTGCTTTTATAAACGATAGTTGTGTGCAACGGCGTTGTTCTTTGAGGAGATAATCTCCTTTACTTACGGTTTTGTAGGTAAATGCAGACGCAATAGCGGCAAGGTCTTCCGTTCTGGCATCGAAATAGGTTTGTATATATTGCTCTAATTCTGTCACAGAACAAATCTATTAATTAATAAGCTACAGTTGCATATTATTGCAGCATGGCAGAATTACAACCGTTTAAAGATTTATACTCTCCACAGTCTGTAGGCAGGCTGGGGCAATACATAAGGAAAGTTTATCCGCAATTCCAGAAAGACAAGTTTGAAAAAGTAGTTTTTGATAAAGGCTGGAAGGAAAAGGAACTGAAGCAACGTATGCGGCATATAACACTATCGCTCAATCAGTTTTTACCTGCAAACTTTAAAGAAAGCAGCGCTGTATTGATAGACTGCGTACTGCAAATGCGCAAAGAGGGTATAGAAAGCCTGGGTATTGAGTTTCTTTCTTTGCCTGACTATATTGAAGTATTCGGTATAGAGGACTATAAGTCTTCTGTAAAAGCTATAGAGGTAATTACTCAATTCATCAGTTGCGAGTTTGCTGTACGTCCTTTTATTATAAAATATGGTGACAAAATGCTGCAACAGATGGATGCATGGGGTAGCCACAAAAACCATAAAGTTCGCAGGTTGGCTTCCGAGGGTTGCCGCCCGCGCCTGCCATGGGGCATGGCATTGCCTGCGCTGAAAAAAGATCCATCGGCAATACTGCCCTTGCTGGAAAGGCTGAAGGACGATGAGCACGAGTGGGTGAGACTCAGTGTTGCCAACAACCTGAACGATATATCTAAGGATAACCCTGATACGGTACTGAAACTGTTTAAGAAATGGCACAGTAAGAACAAAAATGCAGATTGGGTTATCAAACATGCATCGCGCACATTGCTGAAACAAGGCAATGCCGACCTGATGAAGCTATTCGGGTTTGGAGATGATGGCAGCATTCAGCACAACCACTTTAATATAGAGACTCCTAAAGTAAAAGATGGGGGAGACCTACAGTTTTCATTCAGCGTAACCAACACAGGTAAAAAACCTCAAATGATAAGGCTTGAATATGGTATGCATTACCTGCGAGCCAACGGGACACATTCTAAAAAAGTATTCAAAATAAGCGAGCGTGAATGTAAGGCAGGAGAAACAATAGCCATTAGCCGTAAGCAAAGCTTCAGGCCTATTACTACAAGGGTATATTATCCCGGCAAGCAAAAGGTATCGCTGATTGTAAATGGTACGGAGCGTGTGATAGCTGATTTTGAGCTGAAAGGGTAGCTGTTTCTAAGCTTATTTTGACTTTCAGCCACGGAATGTTACTTTTGCATAAATCTCGTAAGTTTGAAGACCCTGCTTGATACTAAGCAATTAGACATTACGCTCCAACGCCTCGCTCATCAACTGATTGAGAACCATACCCAATTTAAAGATACTGTACTGATAGGCATACAACCACGTGGTGTGTGGCTGTCTGACCGTATTGCTGGCTTGCTGAAAGGCATTACAGGCCAGCAGAGTATACCGTATGGCAAGTTGGATATCACTTTTTACCGAGATGATGTACATCAGGGGAACGAAATACACGTGCCTTCCCAAACTGAAATTCCCTTCAGCATAGAAGATAAAAATGTGATACTGGTAGATGATGTGCTGCACACGGGTCGCACAATCCGCAGTGCCATGGATGCTTTGATAGACTATGGCAGGCCTAAAAGTGTAGAGCTACTGGTATTAATAGACCGCAGATTCAGCCGCGAGTTGCCGATACAGCCAGATTATGTTGGACGTACGGTTGATACCATCATCACACAGAAGGTAAAAGTGTACTGGAAGGAAAAAGACCAGAAAGACGAAGTAGTACTTATTGATTAAATAAATTAGAATAAAAAGATATAGATGTCGCTATCTGTAAAACACCTGCTGGGTATTAAAGAACTACAACCGGAAGATATTCAAACCATCTTCCGCACGGCAGACAATTTTAAACAGGTATTACAAAGGCAGATAAAGAAAGTACCTGCCCTTCGTGATACCACAGTAGCCAATATCTTTTTTGAAAACTCTACCCGCACACGCATTTCTTTTGAACTGGCACAGAAAAGGTTGAGCGCCGATGTGGTGAATTTTTCTGCATCAGGTTCATCTGTATCTAAAGGCGAAACGCTGATAGATACGGTAAATAATATACTTGCCATGAAGGTAGATATGGTGGTAATGCGCCACTCTGCCAGCGGTGCGCCTTGGTTTCTTGCCAATCATATAGATGCCAGTATTATCAACGCAGGCGATGGTATCAACGAGCACCCTACACAGGCGCTACTCGATGCTTTCTCTATGCGCGAAAAGCTGGGCGACCTTAAGGGTAAACGTATCACCATCATAGGTGACATCATGCACTCCAGGGTGGCATTGAGCAATATCTACTGCCTCAATAAACTGGGTGCAGAAGTAATGGTGGCAGGCCCGCCAACGCTGATACCTAAACATATAGAAGGCTTGGGTGTGAAAGTTGAGTATGATGTTAAGAAGGCGTTGCAATGGGGGGAGGTAGCCAACGTACTGAGAATACAACTGGAACGTCAGCATAAACCACTGTTCTCTACACTCAGAGAATATGCACTATACTACGGCATCAATAAACAGATGCTGGACGACCTGCAGAAAGAGATGATCATCATGCACCCGGGGCCCATAAACAGGGGAGTGGAGCTGAGTTCAGATGCTGCAGATAGTAAACAATCAATCATATTAGATCAGGTAGAAAACGGTGTAGCCATTCGTATGGCTGTAATCTACTTGTTATCAGGTAAAAGTGAATTAGAATAATTTTAATTGTTTAAAATCTATATGTAAAAAGTTGAAGGCTTTTAGCTTTTCCGCTAAACATTCTAATTGTATCTTTGACCCCTGTTTTGAACCGTAAGTTTTACGAATTAAGGCAAATTTCTAACTAACAGACTTTATATGGCATCTACCTGGTTTCGTAGGATTAAGAAGGGTATATTGACCGATACGCGTGAGAAGAAGGAAACCCCTGATGGCTTGTGGCATAAGTGTCCGGAATGTAAGACAACTACTACCACACAAGAGCTGGAGAATAACTATTACGTTTGTCCGAAGTGTAGCTACCACAATCGCATAAACTCCGCAGAATACTTCCCGATTATCTTCGATGATAAAGAGTACGAACTGCTTTTTGAAAACATCGTTCCGAAAGATAAACTGGGTTTTGTAGATCTGAAACCATACGATGTGCGCCTGAGGGATGCACAAAAAAGTACAGGACTGAAGGATGCAATGACAGTGGGCGTAGGTAATGTGAATGGTTATGGATTAGTGGTTGCTTGTATGAACTTCAATTTTATTGGTGGTTCTATGGGTAGTGTAGTTGGTGAGAAAATAGCTAGAGGTATTGACTATGCTATTGCCAATAAGATGTCATTCATGATTATCTCAAAATCGGGCGGCGCACGTATGATGGAAAGTGCCTTTTCGCTGATGCAAATGGCTAAGACATCTGCAAAGCTGACTCAATTGGCAAAGGCAGGGCTTCCATACATATCGCTGATGACAGACCCAACTACAGGTGGTGTTACAGCGTCGTATGCTATGCTGGGCGATGTAAACATTGCTGAACCAAAAGCATTGATAGGCTTTGCAGGCCCGCGTGTTATCAAAGAAACTATTAAGAAGGACCTGCCATCAGGCTTCCAGCGTTCAGAGTTTTTGCTGGACCATGGTTTCCTCGATTTCATCGTTCATCGCCCTACATTGAAAGAAAAATTAGCAACAGTAATTGAATGGTATATGAAAGGGAAGTAACACTCCCTTTTTTTAATGGAGAATAAACACATTGGCTACAGATAAAGTATATATTAAAAACCGACCTGCAACATTTGAATATGCTATCGAGGATAGGCTGACAGCCGGTATTATGCTTACCGGTTCTGAAATTAAGTCGGTTCGCAATGGCAAGGTCAGCTTTAATGATAGTTACTGTTTCTTTCACAAAGGTGAAATGTGGGTAAAGAGCCTGCATATTGCCGAATATGTAAATGCAGGTTATGCAGGCCACGATCCGATACGTGAGCGTAAACTGCTTTTGAATAAAAGAGAACTGCGCAAGTGGGAAACCAAAATGCGTGAGAAAGGGTATACAATAGTGCCGCTTGCCATGTTTATAAACGATGAGGGCTATGCCAAATTGGAAATAGGCCTTGGCAAGGGTAAGAAGCTACACGACAAACGCGAGACTATAAAGTCTCGCGATGCCGAAAGAGAAATGAAGCGTTATCTTAAATAGTCTCTCTTATCACTTATCTTATAAGTGATATATCTCCTTTCAGGAATATTTTTTCGCCGTTAGCACATCTTGATTCTATAAAGTATACAAACACGTCAGGCCATTGTGCTTTGCCTTTGTAGGTACCATCCCAACCGTATTCAGGTTTGTTTGGCGGAAAGTCTCTGACTTCATAAATCTTCTCTCCCCAACGATTATACACTCTGAATATATCGATATTAGTAACCCCTGATGCACTTGGGTAGAATTTGTCATTCGCCCCGTCTCCGTTTGGTGTGAAAGTGTTAGGAATAAAGAATAATGCATCATCACAAGCTACACGTATAGTGATATCATCTTTCGCTTCGCAATAGTCTGTATATACAGTTGCCGTGTAGGTAATTGTTTTTGACAATGAAGCTAATGGATCTATACAGTCATAACAGTTCAATCCTTCAGTAGGTGTCCATTTGATGATGTTGCTCTTTGTTACATCTGCATGCAGTTGTATTACAGAACCCGGCGTGCCTTTCAGATCAGGGCCAAGTTCTACGGTTGGCTTTTGATGAATCACAACATCCTGATACAATGTGTCTTTAAAACATTCGTTTTCGGTAATAACAACGCGGTATCTTGTATTAGTATCTGTTGACGATACAGGGCTTGCAATTTTACTGTTGTTCAGTGTTTGTTCTGGTGTCCATTCATAAGCTATACCTCCGCTTGCATTCAGCTGAATTTCGTCGCCCTCACATACATTTATTTCAGGGCCTACAGAAACAGGGAGTTTAGGTACCACTGTTATCTTGATAGTAGCAGTGTCAAGACAACTATTACTATCAACACCTACTACTGTATAGTCTGTCGATGTATTGGGTTTTGCAATAGGTGTAGTGCATGTATTGCAAGACAGTGTAGCAGTTGGTGTCCAAGTATATATTTTAGCACCTTTCACACTAAGTAATACAATTTCGCCTACGCAAATAGTATCGTCAGGGCTTACCTCAATAACAGTTTCAGGGAAGTTTATGATTGTGGAAGTATCGTTTGCAGTACATCCGTTATTGTCTGTAACAGTTACTATGTGTATGCCAGCACTCAGTCCTGAAGGACTAGCTGCTGTAGAACCATTAGTCCATGCATAGGTATATGGTGATGTGCCGCCTGTGGTAATTGTATTTATAGAACCTGTGCTGTAGTTAACACATATTTTACCATTGTCTTTAGCTAAGATATTTAGCAACGGTGGTTCTGTTACAATAGTGCTATCTATATACTTACAGCCTTTTTCATCTGTTATAGTCAAGATATAAGTGCCGGATTTCAGGTCTGATAATGAAGTTGATGTAGATACAGGTGTTGTGTTCCAGCTAAATGAATATGGGGTTGTACCACCATTCACGGTTGTTGTAATATCACCATCATTCTTACTATAGCAACTAATGTCGTTTTTTGTCAATGATGCTGTCAGCGGATTGGGTTGTATAATGTTTGCAGTATCCTGTTTGGTACAGCCCTTGCTATCTGTAATAGAAACAATATATCTGCCAATACCTAAATTGTTGATAGCAGCAGTTGTATTCCCGTTACTCCAACTATAGGTATAAGATGGTGTAGCACCACTTACTACTACACTTGCAGAGCCGTTAGTATCGCCATTACAGAATACATCAGTCTTTGTTAAAACACTGGTGAGTTGTGTTGGTTGTGTGATAGTTACGGTGTCGTATTTGGTACAATTGTTCGTGTCTTTTATTGTTACAATATATGTACCTGCATTTAGCCCTGTTACAGTTGATGTTGTTTTTATAGGAGATGTATTCCATGAATAAGTATAACCCGGTGTACCACCGCTTACTATAACAGCAGCTGTACCGTTGGTGCCGTTGTAACAACTTACATCAGTTTTTGTTTTCGTATTTGTAAGTTGTGTTGGTTGGGTAATGGTTGTAGAATCAACAACACTGCAACCCAGGCTGTCAGTAACCACTACAGTATATGTTCCCGCATTAAGACCTGAAATAGTTGGTGTAGTTCTTACCGGGTTGGTATTCCATGTATATGTATAGGGTGGTGTGCCGCCAGTTGGCGATACTGTAGCACTACCGTTACTACCATTGTAACAACTGATATTGATACGGCTTACTGAAGCAGACAACAGTGTGGGTTCTGTAATAACTGTAGTATCAGTTTTTAAGCAGCCCTTACTGTCTGTTATCGTTGCTATATGTATGCCTGCTCTTAAGCCACTGATGCTTGTTGTTGATTGAACGGGTATAGTATTCCACACTATAGTGTATGGTGCGCTACCGCCTGATATATTGAGATTGATGCTACCATTGCTACCGTTATGACAACTTACATTGGTCTTTGTGTGTGTTACTGTTAATAATGGTGGCTCCGTTAGTATCAGTGTATCTTTTTTAGTACATCTGTTATCATCCGTAATTGTAGAGATATATATGCCTGCATTCAGGTTATTTATCGCTGACGTATTACTTACCGGGTTTGTATTCCATTCATATGTATATGGAGGGGTTCCGCCTGATGCAATTACATATGCCAGACCATTGTTGCCAAGATAACAACTTACATCGTTTTTGCCTTTAGAACTGGATAGCTTAGTTGGTGTTGTAATCTGGAAAGTATCTATTAATGAGCAACCTTTGTTATCTGTGCTAACCACAATGTACGTGCCAACAACTAAACTGCCAATTGAGTCTGTTGTACTTACAGGAGACGTGTTCCATGAGTAACTGTATGGTTGTGTGCCACCCGATAATATAATTTTTGCTGTACCATTTGTTTCACCGAAGCAGTTAATGTTTGATTGCTGTTTTGTTCGGGTTAGTAATGTTGGTTGTGTAATGATGATAGTATCTTTTTTGCTACATCCTTGTCCGTCAGTAGTTGTGCCAATATACGTTCCTGCTATTAGGTTTGTTATAGCTGCTGTAGTGCTTGTCGGGGTTGTATTCCAACTATAGGTGTATGGGTTTGTGCCGCCCGATGCCGATAAAATAATACTGCCGTTATTGCCACCGTAACAATTTACATCTGTTTTTGTGAAAGATGTGTTGATTGCTGTAGGCTGAGTAATCAGGACTGTATCTGCGACAGTACAACCTTTGTTGTCTGTAACTGTAGATATGTAAGTGCCGGCATATAAATTATTAATAGAAGCAGTTGTCCTGACAGGGCTTGTATTCCAACTATACAGATATGGTGTTGTTCCTCCTGTTACAGTTACGTTTGCGGTACCGTTGCTGCCTGCATTACAGCTGACATCTGATTTTGTGAGCGCACTAATAAGTTGTGGCGGTTGTGTAATGATAAATGTGTCTTGCTTGCTACACCCTTTGTTGTCTGTAGTTGTCACAATGTACGTTCCTGCTGAAAGATTGATAGCAGAGTCCGCAGTGGTTCCTCCTGTATTCCAACTGTATGTATATGGAGCTGTACCTCCGCTTGCAGTAACTTTTGCCCGGCCTGTATTTTGATTATAACAGTTAATATTTGATTGGGTTTTAGTAGTTACAAGTATTGTAGGTTGAGTAATGGTATCAGTTTTTGTTTTGGAACATCCTATAGCATCTGTTACTCTAATGCTATAGATGCCGGGGTTAAGTCCTGAAATAGTTTGTGTTGTTTGGATGGGGTTTGTATTCCAACTATAGGAATATGGAGTATTACCATTTATGGGGTTTACAGTAATGCTGCCATTGGCGGCACCATTACAACTGATATTTTGTTTTGTGGTTGTTATAGATAAATCGCTTACAGAAATAGTTACAGTATCATTTTTTGTACAACCATTACTGTTGGCAACCGTCAGTATGTAGCGCGTATCTGCTGTTGGGCTTGCTTTAGGTATAGCACAAGTACTACAAGTCAAAGCAGTTGTGGGAGACCAACTGTATGTAAACGGTGCCCCATCTCCTGTTACAGCATTAGTTAATGATATACTGTCTCCTAAGCAAATAGTAGTATCACTTCTGCCGGCAATATTCAGGTTTTGAACCGTTACTGTTGTAAACAATGTGTCAGGGCAGCCATATCCTGTATATGGTGTAAGTATTACAGCATATTTGGTAGTTGCAGACGGAGTAGGGGTTGTTACTGTTTGTCCAGTACCTAATGTAGTTGTCAGAGTAGAATCCTTCCACGTATATGATTGAAAGCCGGGAGGTGCAGTCAGCGTTGTGGTAGGAGAGTTGACACATGCAACGGTGTTGATTTTAAAAAGACCACAGTCAAGGTCAACATAACCATAACCAAAGTGAGCGCCTAATGCACAGTCCCCAGTGGCAAAATCTACAGTTACAGTTCTGCCTGCATAGCCCGACAAATCGATACTTGCGGTAGTCCACGATTTATACCAAACATTGCTGCCTACCCCTGATAATGTAAAACCGGGAAGTGTTGATGTAGCGACGTAGGTAAACTGACTACAGTTTACTATGGCATTTGTTATTGAGTCGAAGGCTTTTACTTCAAATCTTGGTTGTTGCGATGCAGTATGACTTGGGTCTTGAAATACGACAGCGTATCTGAATATAAGACTGTAGTCGTTTACTCCATTTGGCACGCGAACGTGATACCTTGCCCTTTCTGCCTGAGAGCCTGTGCTACTATTTCCAAGCCTCATAGAGTAGCTACCGCTTCCCGGAGAAACAATAGGGAAACCACCAAATGGATCCACAGCTGTACCACTTGTGATGACATGTCTGTTTGTGACCGGACCCGATAATGTTGGGGTGTTAATAGCGCAACACGTACCTGTGTACAAGCGCCAATTTGTAAAATTGCCCAATTCAAAATCAATGTTTGTTGGACAGCTTACAGTTTGCGAAAACGTCTTTGGTGTAAAATACACCATCAGGCAACACAAAAGTGCTGCATAACGCAGGGTAGCCATAATTTCCTCCTCTATATGTTTCGCAGTTTCAGTTCTCTCTTCCTGATAGACTGCAGTTACAGCACAAATCCCACGTTTTCGCTGTGATGGAATACGAATGTAATATGAATTACCCAATAAATCAATCATTTATGCAATATTTTATTGCTATCGACTAACTTATTGTAATAACGAAAGTAGAAGAAGTATTGTGAGGTATTAGTTCTTTTTTGTTAAGAAACAGTTTCTATAAACTCAATTCCGTGGTGTTTCAGTTCAGTTAAAACAGGTCTGTAAACAGATGGCATACTTGGAATCAATACCCCGGTAGGTGGTACAATCTTTTTATTTAATACCATTTTGGCGAGTATAGCCATTGGTAAGCCTACCGTTTTGGCCATAGCAGAGTGGTCGCGGCTTTCGCCTTCTATCACCATGGTGCTGGTCATTTTGATTTTATCGCCACGGTGCAGGTATTCAACCTCATGTTGCATTACTACCATGTCCTTGTCTTCAGGAGCCATTTCCCATTTTTGCAAAAGGAGGTTAAGCAGTATGTCTGCAGAAGAAATATTGCCCTGATTGATTTTTATATCATCGAAAATACCAAGCCAAGCCAGCATTTCCATTGTTTTGCTGTCGCCTTCTTCACCAAGCTTATTTTGGATATAATTGCTGAGGCTGCCAGACTCGTATCCGGTTTTTTGTTTTACCCAATCGGCATAGCTTAGGTTTGTTGTGTCGATACTGTCTTTCTGGTCATTCAGTTTCAACAGAATAATGGCTTGCCAGCCTTTGCAAAACGCAGGATACCTTAGTGTAGCACGTATGAAAGTCTTTATTTCAGGTACATGGTATAAATCAAGATAACGAAGTGAGTCTCTGTTAGGGTAAAATGCAAGGCTACCCAGTCCATCAACTTTTATTTTTTTGCAGTTGTCAAACATGGCCTCGTATGGTACGGTTACTTCCTTACCATTTTGTAAATAATGTGCGCCGTCTGCACCTGCTGTTATTATATTTTTAGGGTTCCAGCTAAACTTGTAATGCCATGGGTTATTGTCACTACTTGGCGCTATCAAGCCACCGCAATAAGATTTGAATGAACTGATGCTGGAAGCCACACGTTCTATGCTGTGTATAATTTGGTTAGCTGTCATGTGGTCGATGCCAGGATCCAGTCCCATTTCGCACATAAACATCAAACCTGCAGCTTTTACATCTGCATCCATTGCTTTCATTTCAGGCGAAATGTATGACGATGTGATCAGATTTTTTTTATGCTTCAGACAGTCTTTTGCTAAGTGTATGTGCAGATGTGGTGGCATTAATGATACTACTATGTCAGCTTTTTCAACAAGTGGCTCGCGTTGCGTACTGTCAGTAATATCAATTACAGCAATTTCCGAACATGGATGATTTTTAACTTTATCCTCTATAGCATCTCTACTACCATCTGCAACTATTACCTTCCATTTGTTGCGCGATGCATTGTTAAGAAGATATTCTATCAGATAAATGGATGATTTGCCTGCCCCGGCTACCAATATTGTTTGCATAAGAAATACCTTACAATTGGTGTATATTGAACTTCAAATGTAAGGGGTAAAGGGCTTAGTACAAACATTTTCTAATAATATTTTATTTAATATTTGTTAATAATCATAGAGTTATGAGCAAAATTTGGTTTCAGGAATATTCACTGGAAGAGTTGAATGAGAGAAGCAAGGGAACGATGGGGGAGTTTTTGGACATGAAGTTTACTGAAATAGGAGATGATTATTTGTGTATGACAATGCCGGTAGATAACAGAACCAAACAGCCATACGGGTTGCTGCACGGTGGGGCTTCAGCAGCGTTGGCCGAAACTATAGGCAGTGTCGCCTCGTCATTATGTATAAATCCTGATAAGCAAATATGTGTAGGTATTGAAATAAACTGTAATCACATTCGTAGTAAAAAAGATGGGATTGTAACAGCCATTGTAAAGCCATTGCACATAGGTGCTACTACCCATGTTTGGGATATTAAAATAAACGATGAAAGAGACAAGCTGGTATGTGTAAGCAGGCTTACGGTAGCGGTGCTAAAAAAATAAACTATTTTAGTTTAGTAATTCTAAGTATCGGACTGCCTAATACGTCTATTTCGTGGATTGATTTTTCTCTGGAGTACTTATATGGAACAGTCCTGAATACCTGAAGATGGTAATCAACTAGAGAGTCTGTATTTGTAGTTTTAAACCTATTCCTAATACTTGTGTCTGAGATCAAAATATTTCTATCAAGCATCATGTTCCCATCATTTACATATATTGTTTTCTTGTTCGAATTTTCGGCAATCCATTTCAAGCCTTGACGAAATGAGTGCTTCCAATAGTCGAGCTCATAATGCTTCATTAAGTAGTCTTCAGACCTTGGCACAAACTCATTGAAATAAACATTTTGGTTTGGGTGATATTGAACAAAGAAAAAAAGCACTAGTGCCAATTGTATAGCAAATAATGAGATTATAGGTGTTTTTAGTTTTGTTTTAATTAGCTTGTTCAAAGCATAAGCTGCTAAAAAAACAAATGAAGGGTATATAAAATACAAATGTCGCCAATCATCATATAGTACTGCTTTCAGGTAAATGACTACCACGACAGGCCCAATGAAACAGAAAACAAAAATCAACAACAGTCTGGTTATAGCATCACTTGCAATAGTTGGAGATTTCTTAAAAACTAACAACAGAATTGCAACTATGCCAATAAGGCTTAATGTTTGCCATAATATTGGCACTGTGATAGTGAACCATAGTGGTATATAAAACCATGGTAATTCGCTTGACTGAAAAATTTGGCCATTTAATAATACATTACCATTCCATCTGAATTTTGATAAATGTTGATAGAACTCAACTATTCTTATATATGGGTCTTTCCATAATGCAGGCCATGATGCAACTACTACTAGCCAACTTAGTAGTATAAAAAGTGCAAAAGATAATAAGTACCTAATAACTACTTTACTGTTTTTGATATTTCTGATAATGTCAATTATCAGAAACCCTAATAATGGTGCTGCAATTATCAGATTCATCAACCGCAGGCCAATTGCAAAACCACAAACAATACCTGCTATTGAATAACCGATGATTGATTTTCTTGTCAGAGCATAGTATTGTGCGGTAAAGCATAAAACAACTAAGGATAATGAAGGGATATCTTTTGTATTAAAATAAGAATGTGCATATATTCTAGGACATAATAATAACATTAAAAATGTTGCTATTGCTACAAATTGATTTTTAAAAAGTTTTAACGCCAATATATAGCCGGCAAACATGCAAATGAGAAACGAGAAATGAGTCACCATGTGCCTCATTGTGTAAATATCATTTGGATCTTTCAGCTTAAATACCTTCTCGATGATAATAAGAGGTAGCTCAAAACCAACGCCATACTCTTTATCTAAATATGTATCTAATGTGTTGTCATTTTTAAATATGTAATTGTAATTGACTTCACCTATTTCATGTTGGATAACTTCGTCAAAACTGATGCCGTAATCACCGTAGATAAATAAGCTGAGTATTGCGAATAAAACCAATATTATCAGGCCTGGTAAATATTGTTTTGCGTTTTTCATATGCGGGTATAAAAATACAGCCTTATTTATTTATCCTATTATAGCATCGGGTACACAAGTGGGTTTCTGCATTATCTACAGTACTGATTCTCTCCACAGCATCTGTCATCAAACACTTTTTATCAGGGCAATGATTTAACCCGTGATTATGACCTATTTCGTGTAGCGTTATTTTTATAATGCGCTCAAGGTATTTAGATTCATTATTACTGTGAAGCCTTGCAGTGGATATAATACAACTTTTTCCTGGTTTGTATCCAAGCCCTAAAATCCCCCAAATCTTATAGGTGCTTTCCGGCTGTTTAATATTCCCCCATTTATCTTGTTTGGTAGTATAAATATCTTCATTTGTAATGCCGACTATATATTGCGCGGTATCAGGCATATTTTCTTTAAGGTGCCTTATGATAGCGCTTGCAGCATAACGTTTTCCCTTTTCATAGTTTATAAAGCTATCTGGCAGGATGGTGTTGGGCAATATTATGACAGTACTATGATATTGCTTTTCTATGTTATGTTTTAAAATGTTTAATGTGTTTTTGGGGATGTTGCCAATTGGTTGCAGAGCTATAGTAGTACGGGTATTGCATTGGTGGCAGGAAACGCATAATATAGCTATAATAAGCAGAACTAAAAACAACCTTATGTGCTTATTTATCAACATATCCACGTGTTTTTCAGGTAGTAATTTAAGGCTAAAATGGTTACATTTGCAATCTGAATTTTAATAACCATTTATGGAAGAAAACAACCAGGATTTAACGCCCGGAAGTGAGTCTAACGATTCGAACAAAATAATACAGGTAAACATCGAGGAGCAAATGAAAACTGCCTATATCGACTACTCAATGTCGGTAATAGTTGGTCGTGCATTGCCCGATGTAAGAGACGGTCTTAAACCTGTACACCGCCGTGTGTTATTCGCCATGCACGAACTGGGAATCAACTATAATAAGCCATATAAAAAATCAGCCCGTATCGTAGGTGAGGTGCTGGGTAAATATCACCCTCATGGTGATAGTTCCGTGTATGATGCAATGGTGCGTATGGCACAGCCATGGAGCATGCGTTATATGTTGGTTGATGGACAGGGTAACTATGGTTCTCAGGATGGTGACGGCCCTGCGGCAATGCGTTATACAGAAGCGCGCCTGCAGCGTTTGGCAGAGAATATGATGGATGACATCGATAAAGAAACAGTCGATTTCTCTCTCAACTTCGATGACTCTTTGCAGGAACCAACGGTTATGCCTACGCGTATACCACAGTTGCTGTTAAATGGTTCTTCGGGTATTGCAGTCGGTATGGCGACGAATATGATGCCGCACAACCTTTCTGAGGTAATAGATGGTTGTGTTGCATATGTAGATAACAGAGACATTACCATAGACGAATTGATGAAGTATGTGAAAGCGCCTGATTTTCCTACAGGTGGTATCATATACGGTATAGATGGCATTAAAGCAGGTATGCATACCGGTCGTGGTAGGGTAGTGTTGCGTGGCAGGGTGAATGTTGAGACTACAAAAACAGGTAGGGAGCAGATTGTAATTACAGAAGTACCATATCAGGTAAGCCGCGATGCTTTGGCAGAAAAAATTGGCTCTCTGGTTAATAATAAAATTATAGAAGGCATTACACACGTTGCCAACGAATCGAACAAAGAAGGTACTCGTATAGTTGTAGAGATTCGCAGAGATGCAGTAGCACAAGTTATCATCAACCAACTGTATAAATACAGCGAGCTACAAACGTCTTACGGTATCAATAACGTAGCACTTGTTGGTGGACGTCCTAAGATATTGAACCTGAAAGACCTGATTTCAGAGTTTATACATTTCCGTCACGAGGTTGTTGTGCGCCGTACTAAATATGAACTGCGAGAAGCTGAAAAACGTGCACACATCTTAGAAGGTTATCTGATTGCATTAGACCATCTTGACGAAGTAATTGCTTTGATACGTGCATCTGTTAATCCTGACGAAGCTAAAACAGGTCTGATTGAGAAATTCGGCATGACTGAAATACAGGCAAAAGCAGTGCTTGAATTGCGCCTGCAACGCCTGACAGGTATGGAGCGCGATAAGATACGCGAAGAACATGCTGAATTGATGAAGCTGATAGCACACCTGAAAGAGATACTGAGCGATGAAGGCATGCGTTATCAAATCATCAAAGATGAACTGGCGGAAGTAAAAGCTAAGTTTGGAGATGATCGTAAATCTGAAATTCAGTACTTGGCAAACGAAATGCGTATTGAAGACCTGATTGAGGAAGAAGATGTTGTTATCACGGTTTCTCACTTAGGTTATATCAAACGTACATCTCAGGCAGAATACCGCGCACAAAGGCGTGGTGGTCGTGGTGCAATGGGCGGTCGTACAAGAGAAGAAGATTACATAGAGCATCTGTTCATAGCATCTACACACCATACGCTGATGTTCTTTACAGAAAAAGGACGCTGCTATTGGCTGAAAGTATATGAGATACCTGAAGCAGACAGGAATGCAAAAGGTCGTGCGATACAGAACCTGTTGCAATTGCCTCCTGATGATAAAATACGTACGGTAATTGACATACCAAACCTGGAAGACAAAGAGTATGTTGAAAAGCACAACATCATGCTTTGTACCAAACAAGGTATCATCAAAAAAACAAAGCTTGAAGACTTTAGCCGCCCGCGTGCCAATGGTGTGAATGCCATTACAATTCAGGAAGGTGACCAACTGCTGGATGTATCATTAACTGATGGTAACAGCTACATCATGATGGCTGTGAAAAGCGGACGCGCGATATCTTTCGAAGAAGAAAAAGTACGTATTACAGGGCGTGGTGCTATAGGTGTATATGGTATTGAGTTGGATGAGAATAATGATGAAGTGATTGGTATGGTATGCGTATCTAAAGAAAGCATTACCAAACAAATATTGGTAGTTTCTGAGAAAGGTCTTGGCAAACGTACTCCGTTTCTGGAATTGCTTGATGATACCGCAACGGAAGAAGATAAAGCTAAAGCTATTACGCTGAAGGATGCAGATGGTAATGACCAACTGTATCAATTGGCTTATCGCATCACTAACCGCGGTGGTAAAGGCGTAAGAACTATCAACATTACAGAAAAGACAGGTGCACTTGTAGGCTTGCTGGCTGTAGAAAAAACGGATGATTTGATGATTACTTGTAAATCAGGTATTACCATCCGTATGAAAGTAGAGCATATACGCGAAGCAGGCCGTGCTACTCAAGGTGTAAAACTCATCAACTTGGATGAAGGTGACGAAATAGCTGCAATTGCACGTTTGGATGAACAGGAAGAAGAGAATGATAATGAAGTAATTGATGGTGAAAATCCATCAACTGGCGAAGAGTCAACAGATTCTCAGGAAGCACCTGTAACAGAGTAATGTAAAATAATTGCAAAATTAATCCAGAAAACACCCGTATTTAAGCACACGGGTGTTTTCTTTAATATCTTAGCATATAATTATTAATTAACAAATAAAATGAAGAAAGCGATTCTTATTACAGCTGGTATTGCACTTAGTACATTTAGCTGGGGGCAAAAACAGAATATACAAACTGCCATGAATTATCTTAATGAAAAAGATTACGATAAGGCAATTGAGTATATCAATATGGCTGCAAATGATCCTAGCACTAAGGATAATCCTAAAGCATGGTTTTGGCGTGGTAATATTTATATGGCTATGCAAAATGAGCCAGGCAAAAATGCTAACAATCCGTATCGTGAAGCTGCAAACTCATATTTAAAAGCAGCTCAACTGGATGCTAAGTTTGAAAAAGATGCAATAACACAAGCGCTTACAGTTGCAGCTTACAATTATTACAATGATGCGGTAGGAGCATTTAACAAAAAGGATTACGAACAGTCGTTCCAACTTTCAAAGAGTACTATTGATATTCACGATATGGAAGGAGGTAAGCGATTTGCCAGCAAAAGCTTTGATACAGTTTCAGCAAGTGCATTAATGATACAAAGTTATAGTGCTTTGTATAGTAAAAAGTATGAGGATGCTGTGGCTTTATTACAATCGCTTAAATCTAACCCAATAGAAAAGAATGCTAATGTATATCTTGCGTTAATTGACGCTTATAGAAGTCTGAATAAAGATGCCGAAATGATTGCTGTAATTGAAGAGGGTAAAGCGCAATATCCAGACAATGTAAATCTTCGTAATGAAGAACTTAACTACTATATCAAAACAGGTAAGCAGGACTTGTTGATGAAAAAGCTGGAAGATGCAGTTGCTAAAGAACCTAATAATGCTGAATTACACTTTAACTTGGCAAATGGATACAACAATCTTGCTTTTCCTAAAGATGTGAATGGTAAAGAGCTAGCCAAACCGTCTAATTTTGATGAATTGTTTGCCAAAGCTGAAAGTAGCTATCAAAAAGCATTAACAATAGATGGTGCCAACGGTGGTTATAATTATAACATGGGGGTTCTTTATTATAATCTTGCTACAGACTATAATAAACGTATGAATGAACTTGCAGATGTAATAAATAAGTCAAAAGTGTTGGCAGATAAAAAGAAGCATGAAGATAACTATGCTAAGTTGAATGCAAGTCGTGATGCTAATTTTGAAAAGGCTTTGCCATTTCTTACCAAAACAATTGCTGCATATGAGCCTAATGTTAAAAGTCTAAATTCTGAAGACAAGTTTTCTTATCAAAGTGCATTGATTGCACTTAAAGAAATATATGCTCGTAGAAATGATATGACAAAGTCTGCAGAATACAAGGCTAAATTGGAAGCATCTAAGGCTAAATAAAGCCTTTTGACTATAATTTTTTGAAAAGGCTACCTGAAATATGGCGGCCTTTTTTGTTGTTATTATGTATATCGTGCTGACAACAGTCATTAAACAAACTACCATTTTCAGCCTTAAAAGCGTAGATTTGTAACAAATTTTAAGTTTTGTCTGAAATTAAAAAGCTTGATATCGTCCGTTTTGCGTCTAAAAACAGCGATGGTTTTTATGATACTTTAAAGAAAAGAGTAGACGCGTATTTCACAGAGAATAATATAGATCCGCATGGTAATGTTTCTATGAAAATGAAAACATTTGCCATGGTGTCAATGTATTTGATACCATATTTTGTAATGATATCTGGTGTAGCTACAAATCTGTGGATATTCTATGGTTTGTGGTTTATGATGGGGGTTGGTATGACTGGTATAGGATGCTCTGTGATGCACGATAGCAATCATGGTTCTTACAGCGATAATAAAACGCTCAATAAATACCTTGGTAAAATAATTGCATTGGTGGGTGGCTATGAAGTGACGTGGAAGATACAACACAATATTCTGCACCATACTTATACCAACATTGAAGGTTTGGATGATGATATAAATGCAGGTGTGTTCTTACGCTTTTCACCACACAGCAAAAAGTATTTTATGCATCGTTTTCAGCATATCTATGCTTGGGTACTATATGGTTTGTTAACACTACAGTGGGCAACAGTAAAAGATTTCCGTCAGGTATATGATTATCATAAGAAAGACCTGCTTAAAAAAGAAAAGCTGACTTTATCGCAGGCTATGATACAGCTTGTATTCTACAAACTGTTTTATTATCTGTACATTATTGTAGTGCCAATATTTGTAATGGGTCTTGCATGGCAACATGTTTTGATAGGTTTCGTGATTATGCACTTTACAGCAGGATTTTTGTTATCAGTAATCTTCCAATTAGCGCATGTTATGGAAGGTTGCGAATTTCCGATGCCGTCTGATGATAAAAAGATGGAAAACAGTTGGGCAGTGCACCAAGTGCTGAATACAGCAAATTTTTCACCAACCAGCCCTATGATGAACTGGTTTGTAGGTGGGCTTAACAGACAGATAGAACACCATCTTTTTCCACATATTTGCCATGTGCATTACAAAAATATAGCAAAATACGTAAAGCAAACTGCCGAAGAGTTTGGACTGCCCTATCAGGAACAACCAACTTTTCTACATGCCATCGTGGTGCATGGCAAAATGCTACGCAAGCTGGGTACAGAAGATTAATTAATTTATTAATTAGGTACTTTGATAATATGTTAGAATTACTATCTTTATAGTATTACCAATAAAATATTATTACAGTGCAACAAGAAAAACTATCCGGAACTGTAAAGTTCTTTAATGAAACTAAGGGCTTTGGTTTTATCAAACACGATAATTCGGGCCAGGAAACTTTCGTACACGTTACGGGATTAATTGACAAAGTAAAAGAAGGTGATCAGGTTGAGTTTGAGACTCAGCAGGGTAAAAAAGGCCTTAATGCGGTAAATGTTCGAAAAATAGGATAAACAATATTGTAACATGTAAAAGACCGGTGATTACCGGTCTTTTTTTATTGTATCACTACGTGTAATTTCGCCCTTATATATATACTATGAGTACCGCAGACAATAGCATATTGGGGTTAAAGATGCCTACAGACCCCCGTTGGGTAGATCTGGCATCAATATCGCTTGAAGAAATATTGACAGACCATGCATTTTGTGAGCAAAAGGCTGCAACACAATGTATTTCATTGATACAAAAATATCCTGACAGAATTGATCTGGTCAATGCCTTATCGCCAATAGTAACAGAGGAATGGGGGCATTTTCGTATGGTATGGGCAGAGATGAAAAAACGTGGGTACGAACTTGGCAAACAACGCAAAGACGATTATGTAAATCTTTTAATTCAAAATGAACCTAAGGGTGTACCGGGAGAAGAGAAACTACTGCACAAGCTAATGATTTGTGCGCTGATAGAGGCGCGCAGTTGTGAACGCTTCAGGCTATTGAGTGAGGGGCTTGAAGAAGAAGCTTTACGCAAGTTTTACTACAAGTTTATGGTGAGCGAGGCTGGGCATTACAGAATGTTTATAGATCTTGCAGAGCAGTATTATGATGCGCAGAAGGTAAGAGATGCATGGCAATTGTGGTTGCAGATAGAAACAAAAGTATTGGAAGTACTGACGCCAAGAGGGGATAGGATGCATTAGTATGAGTTTATTAATAAAGAAAAAAGCCAACTCAGTTGAGTCGGCTTTTTATTCTAGGTATTCTTTTTAGTAAGCTAATAATTCTGCAATGCGTTGTGCTACTTTATCTGCATTAGGTAGCATAGCGGCTTCCAGTGCCATATTCATTGGCACAGCGGGCAAATCCATAGCGCCAATAGTCTGTACAGGTGCATCTAATTCTTTAAAGCAATTTTGAGCAATGCGCCCAGCCAATGCTTCACAGAAAGAGTTACGTAGTTGCTCTTCTGTTAGAACTATACACTTACCATGTTTGCGAACCGTATTATAAACCAGCTCTTCGTCCAAAGGATATATGGTACGCAGGTCTATTACTTCTACCTGGTTGTTGAATTGCTTCGCAGCATTCTTTGCCCAATATACCCCCATGCCGTACGTAATAATACACAGGCTTTCTCCGTTATCAATCGCCTCTTGAGACGCTTCAATAACTACAGCACCTTTACCCAATGGTAGTATATAATCCCTTTCTGGCTCTACAGTTTTGGCATCATCTGTACCTGGTACTTTGCTCCAGTATAGCCCTTTATGTTCGAGCATTATTACCGGATTCGGGTCGTGAAAGGCAGCTTTCATAAGACCTTTCATATCTGCAGCATTGCTTGGGTAGGCAATTTTGATGCCCTTGATAGTTGCAAGTGTACTTTCTACACTGCCACTATGATATGGCCCACCGCCACCGTATGCGCCAATTGGTACACGTATCACTGCACTGATAGGGTATTTACCACAACTCAGGTAGCATGATTTACTGATTTCGGTTACCAATTGATTGATGCCGGGATATATGTAATCAGCAAATTGTACTTCTACAATAGGCTTCAAGCCAAGAGCACTCATACCTACAGTAGATCCAATAATATAAGCCTCTTGTATTGCAGTATTGAAAACCCTGTCATCACCAAATTTATCTGCAAGAGTAGCAGCCTCGCGAAATACACCACCTAGTCTACGTCCTACATCCTGACCATAGAATAATGCTTCCGGATGATCGCGTAATATTTCTTCAACAGCATGCAATGCCGCATCAACCATTACCACTTTGTCTTTTCCTTCGGGTGTGCGTGTGCCTTTTTCTTCAGTTACTTTCGTTGGTGCAAAAACGTGATCTGCAACAGTTGAAGGATCAGGTTCTGCTGCAGCAGTAGCATTTGCAAACTCTTGCTGAACATAAGCCAATTCTTCAGCTTCGATAGCATCCAGCTGTTCTTCAGTTACGCCTTTTAATTCAAGCAGTCTTTTACGCAGTTTTGGTCCGGGGTCGTTAAGGCTGTGTTTAAACAGATCTTCTTCAGTTCGGTACCATTCCTTGCGTACGCCAGATGTATGGTGCCCCAGCAACGGTACCTTTGCATGAACCAGAATTGGTTTGCGTTCTTTTCTCACCCAATCAATGGTATATTCCATTGTTTTATAGGCATCTTCAAAATCGCTTCCGTTTACACGCACACGCTCAAGACCTTTAAAGCCTGCTGCGTATTCATAAGCATCCATTGTGCGAGCCTCATCGCTGCTAACAGAAATGCCCCAGTCATTATCCTGAACCAGATATATAATCGGTAACTCGTGCAGGCATGCAAATTGAAATGCTTCTGCTACTTCACCTTCCGTAACACTTCCATCGCCCAAAGAACATATAGCTACTGGTGGAGCTGGATAGTCTATCAGTTTCTGTTTTTCTATGTATTGTATGCCTTGTGCCACCCCTGTAGTAGGTATTACCTGCATACCTGTAGCGCTGCTTTGATGTATAATTTTAGGGAAATTCTCTCTACGGATATTCGGGTGGTTATAATATTCTCTGCCACCAGTAAAAGGATCTTCTGCTTTTGCCAGTAATTGCAACATTAGTTCATATGGTCTGTAGCCCATGCCAAGCATAATGCTTTCATCCCTATAGTACGGACTAACGTAGTCATAAGGTTTCAGTAAGAAACCTGTGGCAAGCTGTATAGCCTCGTGTCCGCGGGAGGTACTGTGTACGTATTTACAGATTTGCCTATTGGCATCATATGTTTCTGCCATAGCTTTGGCCGTCATCATTAAACGGTAAGCTTTCAGCAATAATTCTTTTGATAACATATTTTGTATATATGCTCTCAGAGAGCTTGGGCGCAAATGTACCCCTAAAACCGTTAATACAGAAGATATTGAGAGCATCAATATATAATTGTGGATAAAGAAACCGTTATAATTTACATAAGCGTTCAATTTTTATGCTGCTGTGCTTCTATAAGTGGATAGAAGCCCTATTTTTGTTTCTGTTAAATACATAGTATGCAATTCGATATCAAAAAGTTCACACCACACCTTATTTCGATAGGAGTTATGCTCTTATTGGCACTTCTTTATTGCTACCCACAATTTCAAGGTAAAGTATTGAGTAGCGGAGATACAACCAGTTGGACGGCAATGAGTCAAGAAGGGAGAGAGTTTTATGAAAAGACTGGTGAAAATGTTTTGTGGAGTAATAGCATGTTTGGTGGTATGCCTACCTATACATACTATGTACCTGAAAGTAATAACTATGTATATAAGGTTCAAAATTTAATATCGGATATAGTAGGTAAGCCTGCGGCATTTCTATTTGTTGCAATGTTATGTTTCTACATACTTATGGCAACTTTCAAGGTTAATAGATGGCTGGGGATAGCAGGTGGAATAGCGTATGCTTTCAGTACCTACAATGCTAGTCTTTTGGTAGGTGGACACGAAACAAAGATGTGGGCAATAAGTTACATGCCTGCTGTATTAGCAGGCTTGATGTATGTATATAGGGGCGATTGGTGGCGTGGTATTGCTTTGTTAGGCTTTTCTTTAGCTTTATTAGTAGGTACAGGACACTATCAAGTAGTTTACTATGTAATGGTTATGACACTTATTATTGTTGTCGGTTATTTGATATTAGCCATTAAGGAGAAAACTATTAAACAGTTTTTTATTTCATCTTTTATTGCTGCGGTTGTTGCTGTTGTAGCCGTTGGGCCCTCTATGGGAAGTATATTGAGTACCATGGAGTATAACAAGACTACGATGCGTGGTGGTCAAAGTGAACTTACGTTTACTCAACATGACCAAGATAAAAAAACTGGTGGTCTAGATAAGGAATATGCTTTTAAATGGAGTAATGGTATTGGCGAGACACTAAACTTTATGATACCATATTTGTACGGTGGTTCCTCTGGCGAGCCTGCAGAAGTAGCTGAAAAAGCTTCTGAGATAATTGGAGATCAAGCCGGACAGCTAATGTATTGGGGCCCACAACCTTTCTTATTAGGTCCCGCATACTTTGGTGCAATCATTTGCTTCTTATTTGTTTTAGGTACTATGGTTGTACGTAGCCAACATAAATGGTGGGTAGTAGCTGTAGCTGTACTGTCCATAATGCTCTCTTGGGGTAAGAACTTTCCGGCGTTCAATTATTTCTTGTTTGACACAATGCCGATGTTGAATAAGTTTCGTGTTCCCTCAATGTGGCTGATATTAGCACAAATGATGTTTCCATTTTTAGGTATTTGGGCTATTCATGATATTATTGCCGGAGGTAATGATAAAAAAGAATTACTAAAAAAATTAAAAATAGCTGCAGGAATTACAGCTGGTATATGTTTGTTGGTAGCAGTAGGCGGTAGTATGTTTTTTGATTATACAGGTGTTGTAGATGCGCGAATACCTGACAATATAAAACCACAATTGCTTCCGGCATTAAAAGAAGATAGGGCTGCAATTGCCACAAAGAGTGCATTTACAAGTGCTATATATATATTGTTGGCTGCTGGGTTGTTATGGGCTTTTATTTCTGATAAAGTGAAAAATGTCGGAATAGTTGTAGTGGGAATTCTTGCATTAATAAGTGTCGATATGATCAGTGTGTATAATCATTATATTAATAATGATAGCTACGTGGATGCAACAGATTTGGAGGCGACATTTGAACCAAGAATGGTTGATCGTCAGATTAAGCAGGATAAAGATCCTTATTACAGGGTTTTAGATTTATCAAAGGACACATACAATGATGCTGTTCAGGCGTATCATCATAAAGTAATTGGTGGTTATAGCCCTACTAAAATGGAAATTTACCAGGATTTGATAGATGTACATATGAGTGGTTCTTTTAACAGCGCAGTATTGAATATGCTCAATACAAAGTATATCATCTTTAATCCTCAATCTCCACAAGTATCAGCAAACCCTGAGGCATGTGGTAATGCATGGTTTGTGAATGAGGTAAAATGGGTAAGTACTGCTGATGATGAAATAAAATCATTAAATGCTGCAAAAATTGGAGATACTGTAACTGTTACGAATGCATTTAACCCGAAGCAAACAGCTGTTGTAAGAAATACATTTAAGAAAGACTTGGATGGTTATACATTTGGTAAAGACAGTATTGCTAAAATTCAGCTTACTAAATATGGTTTGAATGAACTGGAATTCCGGGCAACTAACAGTCAGAATGGTTTAGCTGTGTTCTCTGATATCTATTATCCGTATGGTTGGAAGGCTTATGTAGATGGTAAGGAAACGCCGATTGTTAGGACAAACTATGTATTGAGGGCTATAAAAATACCTGCAGGTACGCATAAAGTTGAGTTCAAATTCTACCCTGATAGTTTCTATAAAGGAGACAGGATCGCATTGTTTGCATCAATTCTGTTGTTTGCTATAGCAGCTTTCTCAATTTTCAAGTTGGTGAAAGGTGGCAATGAAGGAACTAAAGCTGAAGCATAATAGTATATAATAAGAAAAGACAGGTTTAAGATTAGTAAAATGAACACGGAAGGCAGTATTAAGCGGAATTATACTTTCATCGGGAACAGTATCTTCTTGTTTCTTACGCGCTTTTTTCCGACACTGGCTACGTTGCTGGTGATGATATACTTTTCTCATTACCTGTCTTTTGATTTATACGGAGACTATAACAATTTCTGGGTTAGGCTATACTTGGTAAGTACAGTTGCGGCATTAGGTATCCAGAATTTTCTGGTTACCTATTCTCCTTCGGTTGTTGCGTCATTGATTAAGACGCTTACACGCAAACATAAACTTTACTATTTCGGTTGGGTGTGTTTAATGGGATTAGTATTTACATTTTTGCAAAATCTGGCAATGATACACCAGCCTTCCTTTTCTGATGCTTTCAGTGCATACCGTTATCAGTTTGCTTTGTTATGGCTACCATTCTGCTTTTTTATTGTTTATGTACTGAGCATAGTGGTTGAGTCTGTACTGATGGTATTTAAGAACAGGGTAGTGCTGATATGGGTAAATGTTGCGTACAGCATTGCTTTTGGATGGGTCCACTATCGCTTTGTTCAACAAGAGACAGGTGCATTGGATACTTTATTCATGTACCTGTTGATGCTGGCATCGGCTAAGTTGGTAGTATATTCTATAGCTTATTATTTCGATATGAAGAAACAACCTATATCGAAAGTGGCAAATGTGAACAGAATCAGAAACCTGTGGGCACACATGGCTTTTTATGATGTGTCGCAAATGGTTTTCCGTTGGATAGATAAGTTTGTACTTGGGTTGGTATTAAGCGCAGGCTTGTTTGCTGTTTACTTTAACGGCTCTGTAGATATACCGTTTTTGCCATTGTTATTAGGTGCGGTTGGTAGCTCAGGGCTCATGCAGCTTTCCTACGATAACAGAGAAGAAGCACCTCTGCAGATACAAAACAAAACAGGACGTATACTATCATGTATTGTATTTCCTGCGTTTTTCTTTTTCTATCTTTTCAGGTACGAGTTTATAGAGCTTACATTCTCTGTACAGTATCTGGAAGCGGTACCTATATTTCTGATGTCTATTCTGGTATTACCACTTAGGGCTTACAAGTTTACTACCATACTGCAACACAAGCATATGGGGCGCATCATTAACATCGGTGCGGTTTTAGATATTGCAATTGCTTGCGGGTTGGCATATCCGTTATATCTTAAAATGGGGCTTTCCGGTATTGCTCTTAGCTTTGTTATCAGCACCTACATACAAAGTGGTTATTATTTGTATCACACTGCCAAAGTGTTAAATGTTTCAGTGATTAAACTGATGCCCATTGTCAATTGGGTGATAAAATTCATAGTTTTTGGCATTGTCTTTATAGGTTTTCGTTATCTGCTACCAACAGGATATAAAAAGGAAATTATATTAATTTTGGGTATAGTGTTCACATTGTTAGTGATGCTTACTGCATTTCTGATAGAATTAAAAGCAGTGAAACGTATCTATGGCCATCCGCAAGCGAAAGTTTGAAGCAATAACTAATACGGGTTTCAGTACCAATAATACACGTACTGAAGGGGGGCGTCTTACCAATAAAGACGGTAGCATCAACTTGCGAAAAGTTGGTATGCCATTCTGGGAGCGTATCAGCATGTATCACAGTTTGCTTCGCATGTCGAGGGCAAAGTTCTTGTTGATTGTTTTTTCGTTCTATACCACGATGAATGTAATCTTTGCAACCATTTATATGATGGTTGGGGTTCATAATTTGCAGGGTATCATACCCGGCAACGATTTGATGACCAATTTTCAACAGGCTTTTTTCTTTAGTTCTCAAACACTTACTACCGTTGGTTATGGACATATAAGTCCCGTAGGTTTGGCTGCCAATATTGTGGCTTCTTTAGAGTCATTCATGGGTATTTTATCATTTGCTTTGGTTACGGGTTTGCTATACGGGCGATTCACAAGGCCAAAGGCATATATATTGTTCAGCGATAATATTGTAATGGCGCCACATAGAGGCAAACGTGCACTGATGGCAAGGGTGGCTACATTCAAAAACAACCACCTGACGGATGTTGAGGCGTTGGTAAACATAGCAATGCATGTAGAAGAAAATGGACAACGTGTAAGACGGTTTTATGCCCTGCCTTTAGAAATCAGTAAAATAAATTCTTTGGCGCTGAGTTGGACAATGGTTCATCTGATAGACGAAGAAAGCCCTTTGTATATGATGAGTGAGGAGGAAATAGAAGAAGCAGAGGTGGAAATTCTGTTCTTCATAAAAGGTTTTGATGATCACTTCAGCAACATTGTACAGCAAAGAACATCTTATACATTCAAGGAAATGGTATTTGGTGCGAAGTATATACCAATGTTCCATCGCTCTGAAGATAACAGCACTACTATCCTCGATTTGTCAAAAATCAGTGATCATGAAAGAGCAGAGCTCCCCGAAATGGTTATTTCAAGCGTTAATGCGTAGATTTGCAATATGATTGCATCTATGTCTTTGTCGTCACTAACACAACAGCTTTTAGAAAGAGAAGAAAAATTCAGCGCTCACAATTATCATCCGCTGCCGGTAATGCTAACCCGTGGCGAAGGGGTACATGTATGGGATGTTGATGGTAAAAGCTATTACGATTTCCTTTCAGGGTATTCAGCTGTCAATCAAGGGCATTGTCATCCTAAAATAATTGCTGCTTTCATAGAGCAAGCTCAAAAACTAACACTTACTTCTCGTGCATTCCATAGCGACTTGTTAGGGGAATATGCAGAATATATCACTAAATACTTTGGCTACGATAAAGTATTGCCAATGAATACCGGTGTGGAAGCTGTGGAAACAGCATTGAAGCTGGCACGTCGTTGGGGCTATGAGGTAAAGGGGATTGAGCAGGATAAAGCGGTGATATTGGTTTGTAGTGAAAACTTCCACGGACGTACATTGAATGTTATCTCTTTCAGTACAGACCCCTCTTCTAGAGCCAATTTCGGTCCGTATATGCCAGGGTATCAGGTTGTGGAATATAACAGCATACCTGCGCTACAAGAGGCATTGCAAAATAAGAATGTGGTAGCCTTTATGGTTGAGCCTATACAAGGCGAAGCAGGTGTTGTAGTGCCAGATGAAGGCTATCTGGCAAAAGTTGTGGCGATGTGTAAAGAAGCAAATGTTCTTTTCATAGCAGATGAAATACAAACAGGCCTTGCACGTACAGGCAAAATGCTTGCTTGCGATTACGAAAATGTACACCCTGATATTCTGATACTGGGTAAAGCCTTATCTGGTGGTACAATGCCTGTATCTGCCGTTCTTGCAGATGATGAAATTATGTTGACTATCAAACCTGGTGAACACGGATCTACTTACGGTGGAAACCCACTGGCATGTAAGGTGGCTATGGTAGCACTGCAAGTATTGAAAGACGAAAAAATGGTTGAAAATGCGGCTATTCAGGGAGAATATTTGCGCAATCAGCTAACAGCACTCAATCATCCTAACATTGGTTTGGTACGTGGTAAAGGTTTGCTGAACGCAATAGTTATCAACCACCCTAATAAAGAAGCAGCGTGGGATTTGTGCATGACAATGAAGGATAATGGCCTGTTGGCAAAACCAACTCATGGCGATAAAATACGTTTTGCACCACCACTTGTTATTACCAAAGAACAGATTGACGAGTGCGTTGGTATCATTAAGCATAGTTTAGAATCAATTGCATAAATGCACCTGCACGAAGAAAAGCACTTTAAAAGTTCCGATTTGATTACCGATATCGTTATTGGTATGTCTGATGGGCTTACAGTGCCTTTTGCTTTGGCTGCGGGGCTCAGTGGTGCTGTAGATAGTACAGGCATCATTATAACAGCTGGGCTGGCAGAGGTTGCTGCAGGTTCTATTGCTATGGGGTTAGGTGGCTTCCTTGCTGGTAAAACAGAAGTAGACCATTATAACTCAGAGCTTAAAAGAGAGTGGGATGAAGTAGAGAAGGTGCCTGAAAAAGAGAAGCAGGAAGTGAGAGATGTGTTTGCCGAAATGGGATTGAGTACAGAAGTACAGAACCACATAGCAGATGAACTGGTAAAGGATAAACAAAAGTGGGTTGACTTCATGATGAAGTATGAATTGGGTTTGGATAAACCTGAGCCAAAGCGAGCCAGAAACAGCGCATTCAATATAGGGCTGTCTTATATAGTTGGTGGTTTAGTACCACTATCTCCATATTTCTTTGTAACCAACCCCGAAGACGGGCTGAAAATATCGGCTGCTATTACTGTAGTTTGCCTGTTTATCTTCGGCTATTTCAAGGCAAAAGTAACAGGACAGAATAAACTGAAAGGTGCATTTTATGTAGCATCAATAGGTTCTGCCGCCGCCGCCGCTGCTTATATGATTGCTAAGTTATTTGACTAACGCTTGTCTTTAATTTCTGTAAGACAGTTTTCTGGATAGGCTATTTTTTCAAGATACAGGCCATGACCCGTAACATTGAAGTAGGCTTTTGTACAATCCCTTGCTTCAATAATTTTCCTGAACTCTTCAATACTGTAATTGCCGCGTGCTACTTGTAGCTGTGTTGCAACCAAGCCTCGTACCATACCTCGCAGAAAACGGTTTGCTTCTACAATGTATTGCAACTCTCCGTTTTGCTGTAGCCAATACGACTGCATAATAGTGCACTTGAAAGTTCTGGTTTGTGTATTGCGTTTAGAGAAGCTTTCAAAATCTGTATACTCTTTCAGTATCTCTGCTGTCTGGTTTAGGATGTCTGTGTTCAGATGGTAAGGAAAATACAGTGCTTTTCCCTGCAGGAATGGATTTTTGTTACTATAAATCCTGTACCTGTATTGCCTGCTGATAGCATCAAATCGGGCATTCAACTTAGGGTTTTCTGCAATAAACAATGCTTTGGCAGCTACTTTTTCATGCAGTATCGCGTTCACTTTATAAAGGAATGCAGGGTGCAGTTCTTTTTCAGTATCAAAATGGTAGAAGCTTGATAAAGCATGTACGCCTTCATCTGTACGGCTGGCACCAAAAGATATAACAGACTCGCGGAGCAGGGTAGATAATGCCTGATTTACAGCAAGCTGAACCGTAGGTATATCACCTTGCAGTTGAGAGCCGTGAAAGGCAGTGCCATCATACATTACTTCCAGAAAGTATCGAGCCATGCAGTACGTTTCAAAGCGCAATATTAGCTCTTTTAGAGGGGAAATTAATGGTGATAGGGTAATATGGTAAATCTACGCTAATATCTTATTTGGATACAGAACACATAGCAAGATTCATGAATGCAGAGCAAAGCTATGCTTAAGCATAGTCTGCGTTTGTAGAATTATTTGCAGATAGTAATACGTGCAGAAGAAATTCTACATCAGGACGAAACCGAATTTCGTTTTTTGAATTTCTCCAGTCTTTTACCAATAAACCAAAATGACAATGCCAATATCAGGAAGAAAATCCCCTTGTTTGTACTATCCCAGAAATATTCAAAATATCTGGTGTACAGGTTAGCAAGCAGTGCTATGATACCAATATCTCTGGCAGCGTTTTCTTTGTATTTTATACCCAGTAAAAAACTGGCTACTCCGGCTATTGCAAATACAATAGCATAAATGATAACCTGTGTTTGCCTTACTTCAGCCCATTTGGCAAGGCTGTTATAGTTGCCAAATATCGAAACGCCCCATACACCCGTAAAAAATATTATAAGTCCGGCCAAATAGTTTATACGCTGGCTGAATGAGATGACACCATATTTCTTTTGTGTCAGCGAAGCCAGTATTATTAGTAACCCGAACATGCTAAACCTGACAGGGTAATTCATGCCAAGAAACAAGTCTTCATGGCTTAACCAAGTACTGAAAGCACCAAACCATCCCATAGTAGCAAGTATGCCTGCCATCCAAAGTGCGTAAGACCTGACGAAACCTGCAAGTGCAAATAGCACAACAGCTATGCCCAACAACAAGCCCGAATAGTTGGGACCTTCTCCAGTTTCTTTACTGTAATACGTCAGTGCGGTAACTGTAAGCAAACCGCCTATCACGGCATATATTTCAAAAGGTGCTGCATTAATGGTGCTTTTCTTCTTTTTAAGAAAATAGAACCAGAGTACAGAGAATACTGTAAAGAGTATGGCAATAAAAAAGTTAGTAAGCGAAAAATGCTGCTTCAGCTTTTCCAGAAATTTGTCGTCTATAAAAATGGCCGCAAATGCCAGTAGTATGCAGGATAGGGCAATGAAAAAGAAGTATTGCGCAATTTGCTGTGTAGTGCTTTTAGGTTGCTCTAAAGTATTTAACAGCTCATCAGCCTTCGGTTTGTTGATGTTGCCGTTTTCTACCCACTTATTAATAGTGTCGGTAAGTAATTTATAGTCGTTTTGGTCGGTCTTTAATTTCATAATGGGTTTCCCAAAGATAAGTTTGGCAATTATTGTACCGAAAAAAATAAGCCTCGTGGAAAACGAGGCTTCTGTTACATATAGAGGATAAGAGAGAACGTTTTGAGTATCACCAAATTATGATGATTGGGAGGGTAAAAATATATCAAAATCAATAGATTAGCAAGATTAGTAATGCTTTAATTCTGATAATCCGTAGAACTACGTACCCTAAAACTTGAAATTGTACGTAATACTTGGCAGTATAGGGAATATAGATACCTGTTTTACAGTTGCTTTTACACCCTGATTTACATCACCCTGTGTATCTACATACAGGAAGTATGGATTTTGCCTGCTATATACATTGTATATAGAGAATGCCCAGCTACCTTGCCACCTGCGTGGTTTTTTATGTTTTGGAGTATATATAGCAGATAAATCAAGACGGTGGTATGGGAACAGCCTATAAGCATTCAGGTCGCTGTATTGTGGCACAACCTGTGTTTGTATAAAATAATAATTAGTAGGCAGTGTAATTGCATTACCCGAACCATAAATAAATACACCTGATACCGTCCACCTTTTAGAAAGCTCGTAAGTAGCTACTAATGATATATCATGCCTGCGGTCATATTTGGCGGGGTATCTTTTACCGTTGTTAAGGTCATTGAATGTTCTGTAAGTCCAAGCCAATGTATAGCCTATCCAGCCTGTGAATTTGCCTTTTGTTTTGTTTATGAAAAACTCAGCACCATAAGCCTCGCCCTTACCGAATACAAAATCTAATTCAGGGTCTTGTATGGTAGATGGTATATAGCCTTCTCGGTATTCTACCTGATTTCTCATGTCTTTGTAGTAAACCTCAACAGATGTTTCAAGCTTGTTGTCTAACCAGTTTTTGAAATATCCTACAGAATACTGCCATGATTGCTGTGGTTGTACAATCAGGGTACTTGGAACCCAGAGGTCGGTAGGCAGCGTGCTACCATTATTTGATACCAGGTGAATGTATTGATATGCTTTACTCACGCTTGCTTTAATGGATGAGCTGTTTGTGATATCAAAACGCATGTTCAGGCGTGGTTCAAGACCGCCGTAGGTTTTCACAATTTCTCCGTTTGAATAAACAGTACTATCTACACGCTTGCCGTTAAAATCTGTTTTGTATGATACATATGGGCCTGTTTGTCCGAAGAATGAGTAACGTAAACCAGCCGTAACACGCAACCATTTAGTAGGTTCAAAATCGTCTGAGATATATGCTGCACCTTCGTGCGCGTATTTGATTAAAGCATTGTTCGGCTTCAACTCAACAGAACCTGCTTGTCCTGATATTTGGTTAGGTATAAACTTGTGGTAGGTATAAGCTATACCTGTTTTTATTTTATGGTTGAAGGACGTATAGTAGTCTAAATCAACCTTACCATTCCAGTCGCGCACACCTGATGCCAATTTGAATTGGAATTCGTTTTGCTTAGCCGAGAATGCAAACTTATAGTCGTTATATACAGCCGTTGCATTCAGGAACAGCTTGTTGTTAAATAAGTGATTCCAACGCAATGTAGCAGTACTGTTACCCCAAGGTATGTCAGCATTGAAAGATCCGCTGCTACTTGCAAATTTGAATTTATCCTGACCGAAATAACTACTAAGGTATATCCTGTCTTTTTCTGTTATTTTGTAGTTAGCTTTCAAGTTCGCATCATAGAAGTGATAACCGGAACCTGAAAATGCGCCTGTTACAAATGGTTTAACCAGCACATCAATATATGTTCGCCTGCCTGATAAAATAAATGAGCCTTTATCTTTCTTAATCGGACCCTCAAGCGTAAGGCGAGATGCAATAAGACCAATACCACCTTCCCCATGGTATTCTTTCATATTACCTTCTTTCATAGATACATCTACTACAGAAGATAAGCGACCACCATAGTTAGCAGGCATACCACCTTTTATCAGTGTTACATTTTTGATAGCATCTGTATTGAATACAGAAAAGAATCCAAATAAGTGGCCTGTGTTGTACACTACTGCATCGTCCAGCAATATCAGGTTTTGGTCCGGGCCACCACCGCGTACGTAGAAGCCCGAATTACCTTCACCTGCAGATTGTACACCAGGCATCAACTGCAATGCTTTCAGGATGTCCGTTTCACCGAATATTACCGGTAGTGTTTTTATTTTATCAGCAGACAGGCTGATAGTACCCATCTGTGTGCCTTTTACATTTTCGTCTCTTCGCGTATCAGATATTACTACATCCTGCAATCTGGTTTTACTTTGTAGCTCGGCATCTATCTTTTTACTTTCGGTAAGTGTTACAGCCTCCGTTTTGCTGGCAAAGCCTGCATATGAATATGTAACTGTATATGTGCCTGTAGGTACAGTTAGCGAGTAGAAGCCATAGTTATTGGTTTCAGTCCCTTGTCCGGCTTCTTTTACGAAAATAATAGCACCTATTATTGCTTCGCCACTCTCTTTATCTTTCACATAGCCACTTATGGTTACTTTCTTTTGTGCCAGTACCGATTGCGGTATAATGTTAAACAATGCTATCAGGGTAATGAATGATGCAATAATCTTTCTGCTATGCATATAATATGATGGTGTTGAGCTACTTATTTTGTTTAATTCTCGTCAAAATTGCATGTAAAATTAAGGTATGCTACAATGCTAAACGTATCTGTCGTAAATTTGTTGGCTTATGTTAATCGCATTACAAAATATTTCATTTCATTTCGGCTCAAGAACAATTCTGGAAGATGCCAGTTGGCAGATAGGAACGGGCGAACGTATTGGTTTGGTTGGTAGCAATGGAGTAGGGAAATCTACATTATTGAGGCTAATAACAAGAGAATATACACCTGATGCAGGTACTATTAATAAACCCAAAGATGTAACCATAGGGTTCTTTAATCAGGATTTGCTCAGTTTCTCTACAGATAATTCTATCCTTTCAGTAGCCATGACAGCTTTTGAGCGTGCACATGAGATTGAAAAGGAAATGCAACGATTGATACAGGAATTGGAAACAAAACCTGATGACGCTCAGTTATTGGACGATTACAGCCATGCCTTGCATGATTTTGAAGTAGCGGGTGGTTATGAGATGGAACACCGCAGTGCGGAAGTTTTGGAGGGCTTAGGTTTCTCTACAGAAGATTTGCAACGTCCGTACAACCAGTTTAGTGGTGGATGGCGTATGCGTGTATTGTTAGCTAAAATGATGCTACAAGCACCAGACTTGCTATTGCTAGATGAACCGACCAACCACTTAGATCTTCCGTCTATTGAATGGTTGGAGAGATATCTTATAAGCTATCCCGGTAGTGTGGTAATCGTTTCGCATGATAGGTATTTTCTGGATAGAATGGTTACAAAGATTGTTGAGGTATGGCAACAGGATTTGCATCAGTATAGCGGTAACTATACGTTCTATCAGCAAGAGAAGGCTGAACGTATGGAACTGCAACAACGTGCTTTTGAAAATCAGCAAGATTATATACGCCAGCAAGAACGTTTTATTGAGCGCTTTAAGGCAAAAGCTTCTAAAGCGGCACAGGCACAGAGTGCCATGAAAAAGCTTGACAGGCTGGATCGTATAGAAGCGCCTGATGGTTCTACTCCGGTAATGAACATCAATTTTGACGTTGCAGTGCAGCCTGGCAAAATCATTTGTACGCTGAAAGATATTACTAAACGTTTCGGTAAACTTACGATACTTGAGAATGCAGGTGGAGAAATATTGCGTGGTGATAAGATAGCCCTCATTGGTGCGAATGGTAAAGGTAAATCGACCTTGCTGCGTATTATAGCAGGTGTAGAGCCGGTAGAAGGGGAGCGCAAGGGAGGACATAATGTTGAAGAGAGCTTCTATGCACAGCATCAGTTAGAATCATTGAATGTAGATAATGAAATATTAGATGAACTGAAGCAGGCTGGAACGGGTAAAACAGAATTAGAATTGCGCCAATTACTGGGTTGCTTCCTTTTCAGTGGGGATGATGTTTTCAAGAAGATAAAAGTACTGTCGGGTGGTGAAAAGGCCAGGGTGGCATTGGCTAAGACTATTGCCATGAAGGGCAACTTCCTGATGCTGGATGAACCTACCAACCACTTGGACATGCAGTCTGTTGAAATGCTGATTGATGCATTGAATAAGTATGAGGGCACCTTGATACTTGTATCGCACGATCGTTATTTCATCAAAGAAACTGCTAATAAAATATGGTGGATAGAAGATGGACAGATTAAGGAGTTTGTAGGTAGTTACGATGAATGGGGTGTATTTATGGCAGACCGTGAAAAGCGTATGAAGCAGGCATCAGCGCCAGCTATTGATAAAAAAGAGGTAAAACAAGTAGAGCAACCTAAACCAGTAAAGAACGATAACGAAATAAGAGAACTGCGTAAAGAACATCAGAAACAACAAAAGCAGTTTCAGAAACTTGAAGAGCAACTGAATAAGTTGAATACTGAAAAGGCTGAAATTGAAGCACAATTATCTAATCCTGATGTTTATTCGGATAAGAACAAGTTTGCAGAATTGGATACTAAATACAAACAGCAAACATCGCAGATTGATGCGCTTACAAAAGAATGTGACCGCGTTTTTGAACTGGTGCTAGAGTTGGAAGAAAAGATTGGTTCATAACAGGTATTGTATTCGCTTTTGTATATAATTATCTTTACAGTAAGAATTTTAAAACTAGTATATGCCATCATTTGATATTACCAGTAAGGTAGACCTGCAAACACTTGATAATGCAATAAACATTGCTAAAAAGGAAATAGATAATCGTTACGATTTCAAAGGCTCTCATGTTTCTATAGAGCTGAATAAGAAAGACATGATTGTTAATGTGGAGGTGGAAAGCGATATGCAGTTGAAACAGGTAGAAGATATTCTAATCACAAAATCTATGCGTCAGGGGTTGGAGGCCAATTGTTTTGACCTTAGTAAAGAACCGGGAGCATCGGGTAAATATATCAAAAAGACTATTCCTGTAAAGAATGGTATTGACAGGGAAATGGCAAAGAAAATTGTCAAGCTTATAAAAGATAACGGATCAAAAGTTCAGCCGGCAATTATGGACGATATCATTCGTGTAACGGGTAAAAAGATAGATGACCTGCAAGAAGTAATTCAGTTATGCCGTTCTTCTAGTCTTGATATTCCGTTGCAGTTTGTAAATATGAAATCATAAGAAAAGAAAAAGCCCCGAATATCGGGGCTTTATTATTTTAGAAATTGTGGATAGCGTCTTTAAACATGGGTTGCACCAAATCTTTTTCTGAAACAATAGCATCTTTCAGGTCTATCTTCCAGTCTATGTTCAGCGAAGTATCGGCATAATTCACCCCGCCCTCCGCAGATTTATCATAGAAATTATCACATTTATAAAATACTTCAGCAGTTTCGGAGAGCACAGAATAACCATGTGCAAAACCGCGCGGTATCAGAAACTGACGTTTGTTTTCTGCAGATAGTTCTACACCAAACCATTGTCCGAATGTTGCACTGTCTTTACGAAGGTCTACTACAACATCCCAGATAGTTCCTTCTAATGCACGAATCAGTTTTGTTTGTGCGCTTGGGTTGTTCTGATAATGCAAACCACGTAATACATTGATAGTAGAACGCGCCTGATTGTCTTGTACAAATGGTATATGATAGCCAATTGCAGCTTCCAATGTTTTGGCATTGTAGCTTTCAAAAAAATAACCGCGGTCGTCGTTAAAAACACGAGGTTCCAATATCAGTAAGCCTTCAATAGGCGTTTTAACTACGTTCATTATTTAGCCAGTTGTGTTATTACTTCCAGGAAGCTGGTTGTTATAAAGTTGAGTTCTTCTGTTGTAAACTCAGTATGTATTGGCAGCGATATTACACAGTCTTGCAGCATATCAGTAGTTGGTAAAACAAAATCTGCGCCGCCAAATTCTTTCAGCATGTTTTGTTTGTGGCATGGTACAGGGTAGTATATCATGCTAGGTATTTTACGTTCTGCAAGTAGCTCTTGTACTTTGTCGCGGCTTACACCTTTCAATTGCAATGTATATTGGTGGAACACATGCTTGCTGTATGGTGCACGGAATGGTGTAATTATATGAGCATTGCCTTTGAAAGCATTATCGTAATAATCTGCTACAGCTCTGCGTGCATCGCAGTATTCATCCAGATGTTTTAGTTTGATGCGCAATACTGCTGCCTGTATACTATCAAGGCGGCTGTTGCAACCTACCATTTCATGATAATAACGAACCTTTTGCCCATGATTGGCAATCATTTTTAGATTTTCTGCCAGTACATCGTCATTTGTAAACATGGCACCGCCATCGCCATAGCAACCAAGGTTTTTTGACGGGAAGAAAGAAGTACAGCTTATTAATCCCATAGAGCCATTTTTCACAGTTCTTCCGTCGCTGAAGGTATAGCTGCCGCCAATGGCCTGTGCATTATCTTCTATTACAGGTATGTTATGTTCATTTGCTATTGCCAATACAGCTTCCATGTTAGCACTTTGTCCGTATAGATGAACCGGAACGATTGCCTTGGTATTTGGAGTGATAGCTTTTTTCAGGGCATCAATATTCATTGTAAATGTATCTGCATCAACATCTACAAATATTGGTTTCAGGCGTAGCAGTGCCATTACCTCAACCGTAGCGATATATGTAAACGAAGTAGTGATAACCTCATCTCCCGGTTTCACGTCCAGCGCCATCAGGGCTATCTGCAATGCATCTGTACCGTTGGCACATGGTATCGCATGCTTTACCCCAAGGTATTGGGCTATTTCTTTACCAAACTCTTGAACATCGGGGCCGCCAATAAATGCAGTGGTGTTTATCACATTCTGGATAGCTGCATCTATTTCAGGTTTTATCTTTTCATATTGACGCTTAAGGTCAACCATTTGTAAATTGAACATATATTGCTTTTCGGACTGCAAACCTACACCTTAGCCTTCATTCGTCAAAGTATAATGTTATTGTCAAAAGGCTGTTTTACCTTTTTTCTAACAGATTTTTCCGTTGATTTTCATGTATCTTCACGTCGTTTATAGCTGTTTTGTATGAATAAAGCCATTGCTTCATTACTTCTTATTTGTACCCCTATATTTTCATTTGCTCAAGACGAGTTGTTTGGCAGCACAAAATTACCTGCCAGAAAGGGGCTGATAATTGGTGTGAATGGTAATTATGATATACCTGCCGGAGATATGGCCAAACGTTTTGGCAATAGCTTCAGAATTGGAGGCAATCTTTCATACAAGACTACAAAAAATTGGCTCTTTGGTGCAGGAATAGATTTCATTTTTGGAAGTAATATAAAAGAGGACTCGTTATTAGTAAACCTTGAAGATGCTACCGGTTCTGTTATTGCACAAGATGGACAACGCATTGGTGTGGGTACATTTGAAAGGGGGTATATGATTGGTCTGAATGCCGGTAAGATTATCAATCTTGGAAAAAGAAACGGTGACAACGGTCTTCTATTCCTTACAACAGTTGGTTTTATGCAGCATAAAATCAATATTTACGACCGCACACAGTCTACTCCACAACTTAATAAAATTTATAAAAAGGGGTACGACAGGCTTACCAATGGTGCATTTATAGAAGAGTATATAGGATACGCATACTTTGCCAACAATGGTCTCATCAATTTTAATATCGGTTTAGATATTGCTGCAGGGTTCACAAAAGGTAGGAGAGATTATCTGTATGACGTAATGAGGGCGGACGATAAGTCACGTATTGATATTTTCTTTGGTGTACGTGGTGGATGGTATATCCCGATTTTCAAAAGGAAATCTGAAGAGATATTCTTTGAATAGACTACATGCCGTAGTGTCTGTTTATGATACTGAAAAAAGATTGGACAGTATCATTTTCTGCATCCCAAATGAAGTTTGTGTTTAGCCAATCTAAGGCTTGTTGATTATTGTCAAAGTCGCCAATTTCCTTTAATGTAGTATTGTATAATTCGGTATTGTTATCGAACAATTCACTAATAAACTGGTATTTATCATTAATGCCTATTAACTGTTCTATAGGAGCTTTGTTTGCTCTTGTAATCGGGTCCTGAATTGTAAAAACAGGTGTAGTAATAACTACAGGTTGTTCTTGAGCAGGTTGAGCAGTGATTTCTTGTATTGGCTCTTCAGGCTTTACCTGTGCAGTATTAACCACAACATCTGGCACTTCTGTCCTGAATGCAAGTTTACTCTTTATTTCAGCCATGTCTGCGTACAACACCCTTGTATAGTCCATCATCAGGTCTATTTCTATAAGCGTAGCCTTATCTCCTTTATGAGCAATCTCATTTATTTTTTGCAGGAGCATTTTGATGCGTTGCATGCAGTAGGATATTAGTTTTTAACAGTTAATGTTCTGAATACATCTTCCAGTGACACTGTTTCTGTGGCAATTGCACTGATGTTCAGATTATTGTTCAATGCCATTTGCATTACTTCTTTGCGAAGTTCATCTGGTTTATCAGTAAATAATTTCCAACGATTGTTGCCGGCAGATTCTACTTTTTGTACATGTTTTAAATTGCTAAGAGTTGTATACTCTACAGTTGACTCAAAACTAACTAATACTATATCTTGCTTATTATTTGTTTGCTGTATTTTATCAATACTGTCATCTGCTGCAATGATGCCATTATTGATGATGATTACTCTACTGCACATAGCCTGTACTTCCTGCATGATGTGAGTAGAAAGCAAAACTGTTTTTTCTTTACCAATACGTGTTATCAGTTCTCTGATTTCGACAATCTGGTTAGGATCCAAACCGGTAGTTGGTTCGTCAAGTATTAACACTTGTGGATTATGCAACATAGCTTGTGCAAGTCCTACGCGCTGCTTATAACCTTTGGAAAGCATGCCGATTTTCTTGTGTGATTCTTTGTTAAGACCAGTCAGCTCTATCATTTCTTCGATACGAGCTTTTGATTTACTGCCAAGTTTATGAATACCTGCACTCATCTCAAGATACTCGCGCACGTACATGTCGTAGTATAGCGGATTAGATTCCGGCAGATAGCCAATAGATTGACGGACTTCCATTGGTTGGGTATATATATCGTGTCCGCAAACCTTGATATTGCCTGATGTTGGAGGCAGATAGCCGCATATCATCTTCATTGTAGTAGATTTACCCGCACCATTTGGGCCTAGAAAACCTACGATTTCTCCCTTTTTTAATTCAAAACTGATATTATCTACCGCTCTTTGACTACCGTATATTTTAGAAACAGCGCTTACTACTATTGACATGAACGCAATTTACATAATTCTTAAAAGCATAAAAGAAAAGCCGAGTATCATTACTCGGCTTTTACGATATTTTATAAAAATATTACAAATCTTATTGCTTAGTACCAGTAAAGTTGTAAGAACGTATTACACCATTTTCTTTTTCAACTGATTGGAAAGTAAGTTTCCTTGTAGCATCATCATAAGAAATAGTAACGTTACGACCACCATAGTTACCGTCATTATATATTATTACGTTATTAGGATTAATAGTAGCGATAATAGTATCCTGGTAACGTTTAACTCTGTAGAAACCAACTGTTGCAGGGTATTTTACAAGGAATATACGTGCAGAATCTGTTAATGGTGGCTCTTCATTAATCTTAGTGATACCGAAATATCCGCCTATATACCTGTCAGCTATTTTGTTTTCGCATTGTGTGCCTTCATAGCCTGATGGGCATTTGCAAAGATTATCTGCACAAGTACCGCCATTTCTGCAATTGAGTTTCAAACAAGAATCATCATTGCAAGATGTATATAAAACAGTGCTGGATACACCTAAAAATGCTATTGCCGATACGAGGGTATGTTTCCAAAGCTTCATGCTAAAAGAATCGTTTTATTTATGCCAAAATACAAAATTATTTCACGTTTTATAGCTATTAGCTGTTTTTTTCTGTGCTAAACGCATTCCAACCCTGCGCTATCAATTTGTGCTTGTTGCCGCCTTTTGTAAATAAGTTTGCACCTTCAGCAGCATCGGTCATATAGCCAATAACGCTTATCTGCTCGCTTAGGGTTATTTTTTCATAGTCTTCCTGCTTTATGGTAAACAGCAGTTCGTAGTCTTCACCACCACTTAGTGCACAAGTAGTAGGGTCAAGATTAAACTCAAGTGCTGTTTCTTTAGTTTCATCATGTATGGGTATCTTTTCTTCATATAAAATGCAGCCTTTATCACTTTTCTTACATAGATGCAGTATTTCAGAGCTTAACCCGTCGCTCACATCTATCATAGATGTTGGCACTATTTCGTTCTTTTCCAGCCAGCTAATAATATCTGCTCTGGGTTCCGGTTTCAAAATGCGGCCTACAGTGTAGGCTTTGTTCTGTAGATCAGGTTGAACACCCGGACTTTCAAGATATATACGTTTTTCTCTTTCAAGCAACTGTAACCCGATATAAGCAGCACCCAAATCGCCTGATACACAGAGCAAATCACCTTTTTGTGAACCGGAACGTGTTACGTATTTATCAGGGGCTACTTCGCCAATAGCTGTAATGCTTATAACCAAGCCTTTTTGTGAGCTACAAGTATCGCCACCAATCAGGTCTATATTAAACTTATCGCAAGCTGCATATATTCCTTCATAAAGTTCATCAAGAGCCTCTACAGAAAACCTGTTAGAAATACCTATACTTACCGTAACATGTGTTGGTGTAGCATACATAGCGTACAGGTCTGAAAGATTTACTGCGATTGCTTTGTAGCCCAGATGTTTCAGTGGGGTATACATGAGGTCAAAATGTATGCCTTCAAGAAGCATGTCTGTCGTTATAACTGTTTGCCTGCCGAAATGATCAATAACGGCTGCATCATCGCCAACACTCAATAAAGTACCGGCCTGCTTTGTGTCATTGTTTTTAGTAAGGTGGTCTATCAGTCCGAATTCCCCTAAAGACGCTATATCTGTACGTTCTTCACTCATTGTTATGCTTGTTTCTTTCTTATCAATCGCAACATTTCTTCATGTATATGTCCATTAGTAGCCAGTGTTTCTTTGTCAAAAACGCTATAGGGGTCACCCTCAAAATTGGTTATCCTGCCACCTGCTTCTTGTACTATCAGATAGCCTGCTGCTACATCCCAGCTGCTCAGGTTATATTCCCAAAAGCCATCAAACCTGCCACATGCAACCCAACAAAGGTCTATTGCAGCAGAGCCAAGTCGCCTTACCGGCAATCCTTCCAAAATAAATCTTTCAAAAACCCTGATAGGATGTTCCTTTGAGTCGGGCCATTTGTATGGAAAGCCTGTAACTAAGCAGGCTTTGCGAAAATCTGATTTTGTAGATACGGATATAGGTTTGTCATTCAGAAATGCTCCTTTGCCTTTTTCGGCAAAGAAGAGCTCATTCATCATCGGGTTGTAAACTGCACCTAATATCAGGTCGTCATTGTGTTTCAGCCCTATGCTTACACAACACAACGGTATGCCATGTGCAAAATTTACGGTACCATCTATCGGATCAATTATCCACTGATAAGGAGAGTCCTGTATCATTTCACCTACCTCTTCGCTTATGATGCTGTGGGTAGGGTAATGTTTTCGGATGATTTCAATGATTCTCTTTTCAGAGTGTTTATCAACCTCCGTTACCAGATTATTGATGCCTTCTTTATTATCAACCGTAAAGCTACCCTGAAAGTAATCTGAAATTATCTTGCCGGCCTCTCTTGTAGCCTCATATAGTACTTCTTTTAATGCTGTCATGTCAGAGCTTCAATTCTTTACCAAGATAATAATCTATTACCTTAAGTTTAAATATCAAATCGTATTTAGCTTTAGCCAGATTAGCTGACGCCGTATACAGATTGTTTTGTGTAGTAAGGTATTCAACCGTGTTGGTCAGTCCCAGATCATAACGCTTTTGCGCAAAGTCGAATGCGCGTTGTGCAGCGTTGGTTGCACGGTCGGCGGCATTATATTTCTGTATAGCATTCTTTGCATCGTTATATGCCTTATAAACATCTTGCCTTAGTTTCAGTTCTGCCTGATATTTATTCAACTCTTGTGAGAGCATGTTAATTTTAGCCTGCTTAACAGAATATTGCGCCTGCCAGCCATTGAATAATGGAATATTAAGGCTCAAGGAAACTGTTTGACGAAAGTTGTTGTCCAATTGTTTACTAAGCGGAACATCTTTGGTAGTATATGTACCATCGTACCTGTAAACATTCAGCACTGTGTCTAATACAGGTACTATATCGCCTGTAGGCTTAATGCCTGTAATATTGAAACCGGTATATTCTTTCACAGTGCTCGACCAGTTGCTACCCAATTGAGCGCCCATCCCCAATTGCGGTAGTAAAGCCCCCTTGGCTGCCCAAAAGCTTTTTTGTGTTGCCTTTAATTTATAGTCGCTGCTACGTATGGTTCCGAAATTTTTAGCTGCTTGTATAAAGATGTCTTCAGGAGTCAAACTTGCATCCATGTTAAACATACCTAAATTAGCATTAGGTACATCTACACTAAATGGTACCTGAAAATCAAGGTTCAATAATGCCTTAATATCTAGAATAGATGAAGTGTAATCTGATATAGCTGTAATTAGATTTGCACTGTCGCTTGCAAGTTGGGCTTCCAACTGTGCCACATTCAATTCCGGCAAGCGACCTGCTTCTGCAAACTTTCTGGTCTGTGCTAACTGTGCATATGAAAGTTCTACCTGTTTTTCGCTCACTTTAACTTGTTCTTTAGCAAGCAAAGCTCTTAAATAACCTGTAGCAACATTTAAGGAAACATCGTTACGGAGTTGCTCTAAATCTGCAGTTGCTGCCAAATAGTTGTATTTGCTGGCGCTGATTTGATTTCTTTTTTGAAACCACCCGAAAAGTAACACATCTGCATTGCCGCTAAGGCTCAGGAAGTCGTAACTGGTACCCTGTACAAACTGGTTGGTTGTCGGGTCTACCGAACGGCCAAAGCTGCGACCCAAGGCAGCAGAGCTATTTACGTTTGGTAATTGTGATAACTTATTCTGAAAATTTGTAAGCTTGACCAATCGCTTATTCAGCTCATTTTGCTGAATAGAGATGTTATGGTCTAAAGCGTAATTGATGGTTTTCTGCAACGACCATACGTCTTCAGATTGAGCTTTTGCTGAAACAGTTGTGATAAGTAAGCAGAGCGTTAATATGCGGCGCATACAACAAAAATAGCGCAAATACATAAGCCGCACATACCCATAGCGTTTTTTAACGCTTCTATTTTTTCCCTTTTTTAGGTTTTTGCTTCTTTTCGTCCTCGCAAGGTGTTATCTGAGGATCCTGACTTTCATCTATCTGTATAGGCAGTATTACAGTTTGCTGCTGGTTATTGCTTTGGCTCATAGCATCTAGGTATTCCTTATATCCGCCAAACTGAGCCATAAGTTGGGTACCTTCTCTTGTCAGTTCAATTTTGCCTGAATTGCCAAATCCTATCACAGGACTAATCCATCCACTGGCAATCATCACGTCCCATATGCGTTCAATTTCCTTCAATGGCAACTTCACGCCATTAGGCTCGTAGATGTCTTTATCAATATGTAGTGCTTCTTTGTCGGCATTGTTATAAAGGCTTTTCAGTACAAGGTCTATTACAGCTTTATCAAGACTGCTTCTGTCCAACACTATTGTTGGTTTTACTTTCATTCTTCTTAATACACGCCTATTTTTTTCCGTTGCCATATTGTAAATGTAAATAACTCCTGTTTATTGGCGATAATACCGCCATAAATACAGGTTGCATTATGTAAAACTGCTATATTTTCAGGTGCAATATCAGTTTAAAGACAAGCTGTCCTATAGTTAGTATTGCTATCTGTCAATACGGCTTGAAAATGTTTTTGGAACAGTTTTTACAGAATAGAATTTATAGAAACAAAGTAGCGTATGAATTTGAATAATTTCACCATTAAAGCTCAGGAAATGCTGCAACATGCGCAGCAACTGGCATTTAACAACCAAAACCCTAACATTGAAACTGCACATCTTCTGAAAGCATTGATAGATGACGAAGAAGGCCCGGTTTCTCATTTGCTGAAAAAGAACAATGTAAACCTCAATTTTATTGAGGGCAAGTTGGCTGAGCAAATGAATAAGCTACCTAAAATACAAGGTGGCGAACCTGCACAGAATATCAGTCGAGAGATGAACAACGTCATTCTTCGTGCGGGTAATGCGTTGAAGGAATTTAAAGATGAATTTGTAACACAGGAGCACCTGTTAATAGGTTTGTTGCAGGTAAATGATGATACTGCTAAACTGCTGAAAGATGCGGGACTTACCGAAAAGGGATTACTGGCAGCCATCAAAGATTTGCGCAAGGGCAGTACTGTAGGTTCGCAAACAGCAGAGCAGCAATACAATTCCCTGCAACGCTATGCGAAGAACCTGAACGAGGCAGCCCGAAATGGCAAACTGGATCCGGTGATTGGCCGAGATGAAGAGATACGCCGCACGTTGCACATACTTTCTCGCCGTAGCAAAAACAACCCGATATTGGTTGGTGAACCTGGTGTTGGTAAAACAGCGATAGTAGAAGGTTTGGCGCACCGTATCATCAATGGTGACGTGCCGGATAATCTGAAATCTAAAATCATCTATGCACTTGATATGGGCGCACTGATGGCAGGTGCTAAGTACCGAGGTGAATTTGAAGAACGCCTGAAAGCTGTAGTAAAAGAAGTAACTGAAAGTAATGGTGAACTGATACTGTTCATTGATGAGATACATACCCTGATAGGTGCAGGCGCTATGGAAGGTGCTATGGATGCTGCAAACATCCTCAAGCCGGCATTGGCAAGGGGGGAACTGAGGGCAATAGGTGCAACAACACTGAATGAATATCAGAAGTACTTTGAAAAGGATAAAGCGCTTGAGCGCCGTTTCCAAAGAGTATTTGTAGATGAGCCTACACCGGAAGATGCTATATCTATCCTACGTGGTTTGAAGGACAGGTACGAAGGCCACCACAAAGTGCGCATCAAAGATGAAGCTATTATTGCTGCGGTAGAATTATCGCACAGATATATAACGGATAGGTTTTTGCCCGATAAGGCGATAGACCTGATAGACGAAAGTGCTGCCAAACTGAAGCTGGAGATGAACTCTATGCCTGAAGAACTGGATGAATTAGAGCGTAAAATCCGTCAATTGGAAATTGAGCGTGAGGCAATCAAACGTGAGAATGATGAAGACAAGCTGAAAGAATTGGGCAGAGATATATCTATGCTCATAGTGCAGCGCGACACGCTGAAAGCTAAATGGCAAGACGAGAAAGAAATAGTTGATAAGATTAATAAGGCCAAGGCAAGTATAGAAGTGCTGAAGCTGGAAGCTGAAAAAGCTGAACGTGATGGTGACTACGGTAAAGTAGCTGAGATACGTTACGGTAAGATAAAAGAAGAAGAAGAAAAGGTACAGCAATTCAGTGCGCAGCTCGATGAAATGGACAATCAGCACAAGCGTTTGCTGAAGGAAGAAGTAGATGCGGAAGACATTGCTGAAAATGTAGCCAAAGCTACAGGTATACCTGTGCAACGTATGCTGCAAAGCGAGCGTGAAAAACTACTGAACCTCGAAGAAGAATTGCACAAGCGTGTAGTAGGGCAGGAAGAAGCAATACAGGTTGTGGCAGATGCCATCCGCCGTGGACGTGCAGGTCTGCAAGACCCACGCAAGCCAATTGGTTCATTTATCTTCCTCGGTACTACCGGTGTGGGTAAAACAGAATTGGCAAAAGCGCTAGCAGAGGTATTGTTTAATGACGACAACATGATGACGCGAATAGACATGAGTGAGTATCAGGAAAAACATAGCGTAAGCCGTTTGGTCGGTGCCCCTCCGGGATATGTGGGTTATGATGAAGGTGGTCAGTTGACAGAAGCTGTACGTCGCAAGCCATATTCGGTAGTACTGTTGGATGAAATAGAAAAAGCACATCCTGATACTTTCAACGTATTGTTGCAGGTGTTGGACGATGGCCGCCTTACAGATAACAAAGGGAGGGTAGTAAACTTCAAGAATACTATCATCATCATGACCAGTAATATGGGTAGCCATATTATACAAGAAAACTTTGCTGAGATTGAAGGTAAGGATGTAGATATGGTGGTGGAAGCAACAAAAGAACAGGTGATGGATTTACTGCGTCAATCGCTAAGGCCGGAATTCCTGAACCGAGTAGACGATATCGTGATGTTCCATCCGCTGATGCGCAAAGAGATAAAAGGTATTATTCGCATACAGTTAGAAAACCTGCAAAAGCAGTTGTTGCAACAAGGCATCAACCTACAGTTTTCAGACTATGCACTCGATTACTTGGTACAGCGTGGCTTTGATCCGCAATATGGTGCAAGACCACTGAAAAGGGTAATACAAAAAGATATAGTAAACCTGCTGAGCAAAAAGATAATAGGTGGTGAGATAGATAAAACAAAACCTGTGATGATAGATGTGTTTGATGGTATAGTGGTAATGAGAAACGAAGCGTAATATTGGTTTTGTGATTTGGTTGGTTTTAATGGGCATCTGTATTTACAGGTGCCTTTCTTTTGCGCTATATTTACCAAAATAAATAAGAACAATGCGCACTATATTGGCTTTGTTGGTTTCAAATTGTTTTATGACTTATGCATGGTACGGGCATCTTAAAAAAGCTGGAGAAGTACCTTTGATAAAACTTATATTTATCAGCTGGGGTATAGCATTCTTCGAGTACCTTTTTATGGTTCCTGCAAACAACAAGTATGGTTTGCAGGAAGGTTATTCAGCTTTTCAGCTAAAGACTATACAAGAAGTTATTTCGCTAGCAGTGTTCTGTGCATTCGCCATTTTCTTTCTCAAAGAACCATTTAAATGGAACTATGCAGTGTCATTTGCACTGATAATTGGTGCGGTATATTTTATGTTTTATCCTTCTCGTTAGGATCTAGTTTGAGTGTTTTTAGAACAGGTGCACTTAAGTAGGTTACCCCAACAACAACCATCGTCATGATACCACCAAATACTACGGCGGGTACAGTGCCCATCCATTTGGCTGTGAGGCCGCTTTCCATAGCCCCCAATTCGTTGGATGAACTTATGAACATGGTATTTACCGCAGCAACGCGCCCGCGCATATTATCGGGCGTGTATAGTTGAAGAATAGTGCCGCGGATAATGACACTTATTTGGTCGAATGCACCACCAAGTAGCAAAGCAAAAAACGCTACCCAGAAATTGGTAGATATACCGAATATGATGGTGGTAACACCAAAACCTGCAATACTTAATAGCATTTTAGGTCCTGCTTTTGTTTTCAGTGGTATGAATGCCAGGAATGCAGACATTATTATGGCGCCGATTGCTGGGGCAGCTCTCAACCAACCAAATCCTATTTCGCCCACTTTCAGAATATCATCTGCATAAACAGGTAATAGAGCCGTAGCACCACCAAATAGAACTGCAAACATATCCAAAGAAAGTGCTGCTAACACCGCTTGTGTACTGAATACAAACCGCAGCCCTTCACCAAGGCTCTTCAAGATAGGTTCTTTGCCATTACTGTGTATGGCTTGTTTCGGTATTCTCAGCAGTGCTATGAATGATATGAGTATTAGCAATAGCACAATTATAAGGCTTGTGCTGAAGCCACTTAAGGCAATTATAAAACCACCCAATAATGGTCCTACAATAGCTCCCATATGCCATGCAGAGCTACTCCATATGCTTGCATTAGCATAGTGCTTCTTAGGTATAATCAAACCAAGTAGTGCAAATGTTGCAGGGCTTAAAAAAGCTCGAATAATACCACTTACAAACACGCCCGCATATATCAGCCATACGGTTACGTCCTTTCCTGCCATTGCCTGAAAGCTATTGGTTGCTAGCATGATGAAGAATGCAGATAGTGCCAGATAAGCAATTACCACTTGCATTAGTGTTGTTTTCTTTTCCCTTTGGTCTACAAAGTGCCCGGAAAAGAGCGAGAATACAATGGCTGGTATTACCTCTGCCAGTCCTATAATCCCTAGTGATAACTGGTCTTTGGTTATTCTGTAAACAAGATAACTTATAATGGTTATTTGCATATTCAAAGCCATAATGATGGCAAGGCGCATCACCAGATAGTTTCTGAATATGGGATAGTTTAATGTTTTATTCTTGACTAAGAAAGATATGTATGGACGCATGATGGAGTAACAAATTTAGCATATAGCATAATTGAGATGCAGATAATTCAGTTAAATTTGCTTAGTCATGGCTCAAACTGCGCAGATAATAGGTACCAGTATTAAACAGGCACTTCACGAACTTCGTGCAAACAGGCTGCGTACATTCCTTTCATTGTTAGGAGTCACCATAGGTATCTTTTGTATTATAGCCGTGCTTACCGTACTGGATAGCATGAAGAATAATATCAGTAAAGAGATGTCTGCACTAGGTAGTGATATTATATATGTAGGTCGCTGGCCGTGGATGGATGAAGGTGGAGAGTACAAATGGTGGGAATTCTGGCGCCGTCCCAGTATGTCTCCAAAAGAGTTGAGGGCAGTGCAGGAAAATGTTTCCGGTGCGCAGTACGCAACATTATGTTTTACCAAGCGTGGTTTGGTTGTTAAGCATCAGGATCAGGAGTTGGAAGGTATATCAGGATATGCTGTTACTGACTATTTTGATAAAGTACAGAATATAGAAATAGCGCAAGGTCGCTACCTGAGTGGCTCGGAGCTATTGGGTGGCAGCAATGTAGCTGTAATAGGTGATGAGGTATATCATGAACTATTTGGAAACACCAATGCAATAGGTAAAACAGTTTCTTATCTCGGTAGGCAGTTTCTGGTGGTCGGAGTAATGAAAAAAGTGGGGCAGGATATGGCTGGTTTTAATTTTGATAAAGGCGTTGTGTTTTCATACTATGCAGCGTCATCTTTATTAGATACCCGCTCGCTGAATAATGACCCGAATTTGATAATTAAAGTAGCAGAGGGTAGAAGCCCCGAAGATGTGAAGTATGAAGTAGAAGGGGCATTGCGCAGAGAACGAAAGATAAAACCAGGGCAGAAGAACGATTTTGCCATGAACCAACTAAGTGAAGTATCTGCAAGGTTAGATATGATATTTGATAGTATCAATATGATTGGTGCTATTATAGGTGCTTTCTCATTAGTTGTAGGGGCATTCGGTATAGCCAATATCATGTTTGTAACCGTTAAAGAGCGCACCAAACAGATAGGTTTGAAAAAGGCAATCGGTGCACGTTCGCGTAGCATACTTACAGAGTTTCTGATGGAAGCAATCACGCTTTGTATAGCAGGTGGATTGATTGGAATTTTTATTGTGTTATTACTAAGTCTTGCACTTACTTATGGTGCTGATTTCCCTGTAACACTTTCTGTCAAAAACTTTTCTTTAGGCATAGGAATATCGGCGTTGGTAGGTATACTTGCAGGGTATATTCCTGCAAGGGCTGCATCCAGGTTAAACCCCGTAGTAGCAATACGTTCAAATTAACAGGACAATGGACAAGAATAAAGTACTCATACTTGATAAGGAACAAATAGATAGTAAGCTGCAAAGAATGGCTTACGAAGTATGGGAACATAACAGTAACGAAACAGCAGTTACACTGATAGGTGTTGAAACTACAGGGATGACCGTAGCACAAAGCCTTGCAAACCGTATCAGGAAAATCAGCCCGCTTCAGGTAGATGTATTGTCTGTAAAAATGAATAAACGCAATCCGCTTGCAGAAAACATTACGATAGACGCAGACCTAACCAACAAATCTATTGTACTGGTCGATGATGTGTCGAATTCGGGCAAAACATTATTATATGCATTGCGGCCTGTATTGAACTACGAAACATCTAATATATTGGTAGCAGTGCTGGTAGAACGCAAGCATAAGGCATATCCTTTATCGCCAGATATTGTTGGCCATACCGTATCTACTACAATACAAGAGCACATAGAGGTAGAAGCACAGGGTGGTGAAATTACCGGTGCTTATTTGTTATAATTTCAATTATTATGCGTAGAATGATTACACTCGTTATACATGGTGGTGCAGGTAATATTACCCCTGCGATGATGACCAAAGAAATGGAGGCAGAATATGATGCAGGTCTTAAAGCTGCGTTAGATGCCGGTTATGACATATTGAAAGGTGGTGGTACATCTACAGATGCGGTTGTTGCTGCTATTGTAGAGTTGGAAAACAATCCGATTTTTAATGCGGGTCGCGGATCTGTTTTTACAAAGAAGGGATTGCACGAAATGGATGCCATGATAATGAATGGTAAAGACCTTTCAGCAGGTGCAGTTTCCGGTGTCAGGAATATTAAGAACCCTATAAAACTGGCGCGCGAAGTAATGCTGCATTCAGGGCACGTATTTTTGAGTGGCAGTGGTGCAGGTGAGTTTGCACTATCGCGTGGCATAGAACAAGCCAAAGATGATTACTTCTTTAATAAACAACGATACGAACAGTGGGTGAAAATCCGTGATAGCGATTTTACTCAACTGGATCATGAAGGTGATAATTTGAAAGGTGCTACTGCTCCTAATACCGATTATAAATTTGGGACTGTAGGTGCTGTAGCTTTCGATGCCGAAGCTAATCTTGCTGCAGGTACTTCTACGGGTGGTATGACTAACAAAAGGTTTGGCCGGATTGGTGATAGCCCCGTTGTTGGTAGCGGTACTTATGCCAACAATAATACTTGTGCTATTTCATGCACAGGTCATGGCGAGTTCTTTTTGCGTGCAGTTGTTGCACATGATGTTTCTTGCCTGATGGAGTACAAAGGGCTTTCACTGCATGAAGCATGCAACATTGTTGTAAAAGACAAGTTGGTGAAAATGGGTGGTGAAGGTGGTCTGATTGGTGTTGACAAACATGGTAATTACGAATTTTGTATGAACTCTGCCGGTATGTATCGAGGTATGCGAAACAGCGAAGGGCGAGAGGAAATAGCATATTACGGGCAATAAAAAAGAGGGTAGTAATACCCTCTTTTTTTATGTAATTAAAATACGTTGTCTTTATAATCAAGGCTTTTGAAATATTCTCTGTCGCTTAGTAGTTTACGTTTTTGCAATTGCATCTGGATGAATGCAGTAAATGATGAAATGGGTGACAGTATAAAGATGGCAACAATCAGCAGTCTTTTGAAGAGGACAACACGTCCTAATCTTTCAGGAGCTCCCGGCCCACCTTTATCACGAATGAATTTTGACCATTTTCTGAAATTCGTTATTGCTCTGCGTTCCAATACTATAAGGCCTGATTTAAGGTGTATTGCACCAAGCATCAGTAATTCCTTGTGAAGCAGAGCAAGCTTATTTTCGGTCAGGTGCCTGTATATCGGCATGCCGAAACGCGATGCACGTTTCATATCCTGTTCCTGAATACCTGCTGCTGGCAACATACCCGATGCTTCTTTCTTGCCTTTAAACATCCAACGGATGACAGTAAGTACTGAAACGAGATTTGGGTTGCTGTCTGTTAAAACAATATTCCCTACAAGATTAGTCTTCAGGTCTTTAAAGTAGCGCTTTACCACTTCCTGCCCATGCAACCACATATTGCGGCAACCAATAACAGTGATTACATTTTTACCGCTTAGTATTTCGGCGTCTGTGCTCTGCAGAAAAGAACTTATGGGTAAAGAAGGATTGACAAACCAGGATGTGTATCCGAATATTACGAGGTCGTATTCTTGTTGTTTTATTTCCTGTGGTAATGGTTTCAGCTCGATAGGTATCAATTGCACTGTTTCGGGCATCACATCAAAAAACTCATTAGGCTTCCAGGGCAGCTTATATGGCTTTACAGGCTCTATCAGAGCATAGTCAATTATTACTTTATCTTTAACATCAGACAGGATATTATTCACAATATCTAGCATCTGCCCTGTCTGAGAGTAGTATAATACGAGGACTCGGGGTTTCATCATACGACTGTAAGATACAGATATGCGTAGGAGAAACGTGCACTTTCAGGTACCATTACCAGAATACGGTCGCCTTTTTTAACCTTGTTGGTGTTCATTAACTCTTCCAGCATCATATATGCAGATGCGCTACCTACGTTGCCAACACGTGGCAGATTGTAGAACCATTTTTCGTCATTTATCTCAAGCCCTATGCTCGCAAGGTTTTCCTTGATAGGCTTTTTGAAAAATTCGCTGGACATATGTGGCAGGAAATAGTCTACCTTGTCTGATGTGAGGTTGTATTTCTCCATCAGCCCTTTCAGAAACTCGCCACCTTTTTTAACAATATGCTCTGCCAGCATCTTTGTGTCTTGCTTTACAGAGAATACGCTCTTTTTAGTCCAGTCTTCTATAGAAAGGTCATTCCAACCGGTTAATGAACCATCTTCATTTTTAATGGCACCTGCGTACATACAGGTTTCCAGTTCATTGGCGTAAGAAATGGTTTCAAGCCATTCTATCTTATAAGAATTACCGTTTTCGTTTGGTTTGGATTGCAACAACACCGCAGCTGCACCATCACTCAGCATCCACCTCAGGAAGTCTTTTTCGAAAGCTATATAGCCGTTCTCTTCCAGTTTGGTCAGGTTTTCAGCTTCTGGTTCAAAGCGCGAAGCATGCATCCAAGTGCTCATTTTTTCAGAGCCACAGCCTGCGGCTGACTCTGCCATGCCGCTTGCAATAGCCATTTGGGCATATTTCAATGCCTGCACGCTGCTGCAACAAGTACCCATTGCAGAAATGAGCTCTACACCCTTATTTATTCCCAAAGCACCATGTACCATAGAGCCATGAGATGGTATTACCTGTTCAGGAGAACTGGTGCCAACTGCAAGAATATCAATAGTTTCTATCGGAAGAGCCTTGTCAAAAAGACCACGAATTGCATTGGCGCAAAGCTCTACATTGGTATGGGTGCTTTTGCCATCCCGAAAAGCATAGTAGCGTGTTTTAATACCGTTATTACGCAGCACAATAGAACGAGCCTTAGATGGTTTTCCATTAACCAATCCAAGTACTTTTTCCATTTCGTCATTACTAACAGGATCGTTGGGTAAAAACTTAGATAACCTTGTAATATAAACGGGTCTCACGAACTACATTCAATTTGGGTTGCAAAAATAGTCATAATATCCTGCTTTACTAAGCACTGTGTAAAAAAATGGGTGTTTAAACAGAAAGGGTAGCGTGATAGCTACCCTTTGCACAATATTCAGTAGAATTAATTCTATTCCTGATTTGCCTGACTCATACCGTTGATATTATAGTAATACATCCCTCTGTATCCAGGGTAGAAACCTGCAATTTGTACCGCCGGTGTATTTGCGAGTGCCTTTTTCAAGCTTTCTACATCTGTTACAGCTTGGTCATCAACCGACGTAATAATGAAACCATTCTTTATTCTTGCTTGTGCAAGTACACTTTTGCCGGTATTTGTAACAACCACACCGCCACTTACTCCATATTTTCTTTTTTCTTCATTCGTAATCGGTCGTAAGTCTGCGCCGAACAGTTTGGGTGTACCTACTTCTTTTTTTAATTCAACGCTTGTAGTTTTTGTAGCACCGTTGCGCAGGTATGTTACGCTTAGTTTATCTCCAGGATGGTATCTGGCAATCTGTTCTTGCAACTCAGGTGATGTGCGTACTGGAACTCCATTGATAGCAGTAATGAAATCACCTTTTTGCAACCCCGATCTTTCAGCCCCGCTACCGTCCATTATGCCTGTAATATATACACCGTTTGTTTTGTCGAGCGCCAGTGAGCTAATTTCCTCAGGAGTGGCATTTTTGCTATCAATATAAGTTATACCCATGTAGCCCCTTTGTACAGAGCCAAATTGTACCATATCGTTTACCACCTTACGCACAATATTAGAAGGTATTGCGTAGGAATAGCCGGCATATGAGCCTGTAGGAGAGGCTATAGCTGAATTTATGCCTATCAAAAGACCGTCGGTATTTACCAATGCGCCACCACTATTGCCCGGGTTTACCGCAGCATCTGTTTGAATAAATGATTCAACAGGTTGATTAGCCTGAGTTCTGTTAATACCGATTGATCTGCTTTTAGCACTAACGATACCTGCCGTAACAGTAGCATCCAAAGTAAGCGGGTAGCCTACAGCCAGTACCCATTGGCCAAGCTTTACATTATCTGAATTACCAAACTCCATAAAAGGAAGGTTCTTTTCTTCCACTTTCAGTACTGCCAGGTCAGTCGCCGCATCTGTAGACACAACTTTTGCTTTAGTAGTAAACCTGTCATTAAAGGTCACGGTTACCTGATCTGCATTTGCTACGACGTGGTTGTTGGTTACAATATAGCCGTCTGGAGAAATTACAACTCCCGAGCCCGAACCCTGTTGAGGTGGTATATAATATTGCTGACCAAACATACGGCCGAAGACATCATCTGCCTGTACTGTTCTGGCTTTAGTTTCTGTTTTTATATGTACTACAGCTTTTACAGAGCTTTCGGCTGCAGGCTGAAAGTCTGCTACTGCTCCTGTACGAATGCTTCCGCTTTCATAGGATGCAAATTTTGCTCCTGCGTTTTCTGTCATTTGTTCTTTAACTCCGAAATAAGGTTTGGGTTCATAAAGCTTGCTTGCTGCATAAAGTGTTGCAAGAGAGGTAATTGCAGCTGTTGCTATAACAGGAAAAAGTCTTGTTTTCATATAATCTTCTGTTGTTTTATGTTTCGTTCAATATGTCAAATTTATAAACAGAGATTATTATAAAACTGTTAAAAGCGTATATATCATGCCAATAATATGTTATAAGATTATTGGAGAAATTTATGGGTATGTTTTCTTTCAATTAAGAGAATGAGGCAGGGGTAATAAAAAGTATATTTTTTGTATAAATTCCGTACATTTGCACCTCAATTTAGAAAAATAATACAAATTCATAATTCTTAACAATGGCAGACTTACGCTATCAGCGCAACTTTGGTATTGCTGCGCACATCGATGCGGGTAAAACCACTACGACAGAACGTATCCTTTATTACACCGGCGTTAACCACAAAATAGGTGAAGTACACGAAGGTGCAGCTACCATGGACTGGATGGCACAAGAACAAGAGCGTGGTATCACGATCACTTCTGCTGCTACTACCTGCTTTTGGCAGTTTCCTACTGTACAGGGTAAACCAACAGCAGATGCTAAAAAATACAAATTCAACATCATCGATACTCCGGGCCACGTTGACTTTACCGTAGAGGTAGAGCGTTCTATGCGTGTACTGGATGGTCTGGTTGCATTGTTTTCTGCGGTTGATGGCGTTGAACCACAATCTGAAACAGTATGGCGTCAGGCAAACCGTTACCGTGTACCACGTATCGGTTTCGTAAACAAAATGGACCGTATCGGTGCAGACTTCCTGATGGTTGTTCAGCAGGTGCGCGACATGCTGGGGGCTAAATCAGTACCTCTGCAATTGCCAATCGGTGCGGAAGATAACTTCAAAGGTGTGGTTGACCTTATTCGCATGAAATCAATCGTATGGGACGATGCTACACAAGGTATGACATACACTGAAGGTGACATTCCTGCTGATATGGTTGAAGACGCTAACCACTGGAGAGCTCAACTGGTTGAAGCTGTTGCTGAATATGATGATCAACTGATGGAGAAATTCTTCGAAGATCCTAACAGCATTTCTGAAGCAGAAATCCACGAAGCTATCCGTAAAGCAACTATTGATCTGAGCATCATCCCAATGCTTTGCGGTAGCGCTTACAAAAACAAAGGTGTACAAACAGCATTGGATGCGGTTATCCGTTATCTGCCTGCTCCAGTAGATATTGAAGCTATTAAAGGTACTGACCCTGATACAGGTGAAGAACTGATTCGTAGGCCGGATGCAAAAGAACCATTCGCTGCATTGGCTTTCAAAATCATGACTGATCCTTTCGTAGGTCGTTTGGCGTTCTTCCGTGCATATTCTGGCCACCTGGATGCAGGTAGCTATGTATTGAACGTACGTTCTGGTAAGAACGAGCGTATTAGCCGTATCATGCAGATGCATGCTAACAAGCAAAATCCGATTGATTTCATCGAAGCTGGTGATATTGGTGCGGCTGTTGGTTTCAAAGACATCAAAACCGGTGATACACTGTGCGATGAGAAACACCCGATTGTTCTGGAAAACATGTTTATACCAGAACCGGTTATCTCTATCGCTGTAGAACCTAAAACACAAGCAGACGTTGATAAAATGGGTATGGCTATCGCTAAACTGGTAGAGGAAGATCCTACGCTGCGTGTTAAAACTGACGAAGACACTGGCCAGACTATCCTTAGTGGTATGGGTGAGCTTCACCTTGAAATCATCGTAGACCGTATGCGTCGCGAGTTCAAAGTAGAAATCAACCAAGGTGCTCCTCAGGTTGCTTACAAAGAAGCATTCACGATGAAGATTGAACACCGTGAGATATTCAAAAAACAAACTGGTGGTCGTGGTAAGTTCGCTGATATCCAGTTTGAAATCGGACCTGCTGATGAGGAATTCCTGAAAGAAGGTAAAGGTACTTACCAGTTCATAAATGATATTTTCGGTGGTTCTATTCCACGTGAATTTATCCCTGCAATCCAGAAAGGTTTTGAATCTTGTATGACGAATGGTTCTCTGGCAGGTTTCCCTGTAGAGCACATGCGCATACGTATATTCGATGGCTCTTTCCACCAGGTTGACTCTGATGCGATGTCTTTCGAACTTTGTGCTAAGTCTGGTTTCCGTGAAGCTGGTCGTAAAGCAAAACCTGTTCTGTTGGAGCCAATCATGAAAGTAGAGGTAACAACTCCTGACCAATACATGGGTGACGTAACTGGTGACTTGAACCGTCGTCGCGCAATGCTGGAAGGTATGGATAGCCGTAACAACCTGCAGGTTATTAAAGCTAAAGTACCACTGAGCGAAATGTTTGGTTATGTAACTCAACTGCGTTCACTGTCTTCTGGTCGTGCAACATCAGTAATGGAGTTTAGCCACTATTCACCTGCTCCTCGCAACATTGAAGAGGAAGTAGTTGCTAAAGCAAAAGGTAAAGTAAGTGCTGAATAATTCACCTTGCTTGTAGATAATATTAAGCCCCTGAAATTTCAGGGGCTTAATTATTTAAACTTGTTATTGTTTTCATGATTAATAATGAAGCAAAGAAAATAGGCTTCACATATTGTGAAGCCTATTTCTATTTTAATGTATAGGGCTATTTCTTACTAACGCATCAGCGTAATATTGCCTTGTTTTCTGAATGTTTTGCCGGTAGCTGTTATGCCTTCTGCAATGTATACATACACACCCAGTGGTTGTGGTTCGCCATTGTATGTACCATCCCAACCTTGGTTGATGTCTTTCGTCTCGAATATTTTCATACCCCACCTGTTGTATATACTAAAGCTTTTCAACGTTGCATCACCCATATTTATCACTTTTAAGGTACTGTTTGAGCCATGTCCTGGGCGGAATGCATTAGGTACTGCTATGATGCTTTCCGGAGAGAGAATCACGTTAATTTCATCTGTTACACTGCATCCGCTTTCCGTAGTACCCGTTACGCTATATTTTGTATTTACCTCTGGTTTAGCAATAGGGTTCGCAATGTCTGATCTACTAAGCCCTACTGCCGGGAACCATGAGAAGTAGGTACAGTTGCCATCAGGAGATAACTGAGCTTGCTGCCCAGGGTATAATATAATTGAGTCTGGCAATTGCAATGTAGCTCTTGGGTGTACAACTACTTTCACATAAGATGTATCCAAACAAGAGTTTGTATCTACAGCATATACAGCATATACTTGTGTTGAGTTCGGATTGACGTAAGGGTTTGCAGACTCTTTATTACTTATAGCAAGATCAGGATACCAACGGAACGATTTTATGCTTCCACCTTCAACGTGTAATTGAGTTTTTACACCCGGGCATATTGCCGTGTCTCCTGCTGTTTTTACAAAGTCTGCAGGGAATACTGTGATTTTAATATCATCACTACTAGTACAACCGGCAGAGGTTGATGCTGTCAGCGTTAGAGTTGTTGTTTCAGTTGCTTTGAAAATAGGATTAATAATTTTTGAATTGTTTAATGATGCACCTGGTGTCCATTTCAAATCAAAAGGATATGTAGTAGGTGTTACAGATGCATTTAACTTCATAGTATCACCAAAACATCTTTTTGTATCATCTTCAATTTTTACAATTGGATTGGGTTGCACTTCAATATCAAACTCAGCAGTTGTATCATTAATACATCCGGGATATTTTCCGGTTACTGTATATTTTGATTTACCTATTGGAGCAGGTGTTATTATTGGGTCTATTATATCAGGATTTGAGAATACTCCAGGGTTGCCTGTTGATGTCCAAGTGTATGTATATCTGCTATCGCCAGTTATGTTAGTTTGCACTGTTTGCCCCTCACATATATGAGTGTCGATATTGTACAAGCTTAAACCTTTTAAAATATCTACAAATACAGTATCGTAGCCTTTACATTGACTACCGCTTGATGTCAGTATGACTCTGTAAGTAATAGATTCTTTGGCTTTAACTGTTGGTGCAGCTAGTGTGTCATTATTCAGATAAGTTGACGGAAACCATTTTACTGAATATTTACTACCTGTCGGGGGAGCTATTTTTAAGTCAAGCACTACTGGATTGCCCGGGCAAGTTACAATATCACTTAGCGCCTGAAATTTTAATCCTGGTAGTACATCTACAGTTACAGTATCTTTATTATTGTTACAATAACTGTTTATTGTTGAGGTTACTACATAGGTTGTCTTATTGCGTGGCATAGCTATAGGATTTGCTATGTTTGGATTTGTAAGACTGGTAATAGGATCCCCCCCAGGTAATACAGACCATTGGTATAGCCCACCTCCTGAAGCATTCAGATATGCAGTTTCACCTGGGCATATTGTTGTGTCATCAACAGTTTTGGTTGGTCCCCATATTTTTATTGGTATAGTAAACGAGTAGTATATCATAATACCCGGAGGGCGACATGTAGAATCTTTAGCAGTAACTACAAGTGTTTTTGTAGCCCCTGCATCAGAAGATTGCGGTGTCCATGAGAAACATCCTCTCACAGAGTCGTTATATTGGTTCTGATATGTGATTGTAGAGTTAGGTATCGCAGATGCATGATTATCTTCAATAGAATAGACAGATTCTGTATCACTTGATATTATGTCAAAGCAAAAATTTAGTGGTTGGTCGATGCAGCCTAATACAGTGCCGGCAGTCATATTGCTATATGATTTGATGTCCAATTTAGGTGCTACATTATTACAATCTAATACTCTGACTTGTACATCTCTCATAATGTAACCTATTAATCGTCCGTTCCTGTATTCTTTTGTTCTAAAGGTTATGATGTATGGTCCAAGATTTGATGGTGTAAATGCAATTTGACCAGTTGCCGTATTTATTGAAAACGTATTGTTTGATTGTATAGGATTTGTTGTAAGGTTATAAGTTGGAAAGCCCGGAGTTGGTGCTGCCCAGGTTGTTGGAGTAGGAGTGTTGCCACATGTAGTTACGCCCGTTAATGGCATCATTATTTCAGTTACTAATGAGTCACCATTTATATCAACTGCACCATTGTTATAAGAGTAGGGCTGGTTAATACAAACATATGGTATAGGCTTAATTGAAAAATATGGAGATGAATTCCCTTCGAATGTACCAGTATTATTAAATGTTGTTTCTACATAAAAATATAGTCCAGAAGACCCTGCTATATTGTTACTGGTATTTCTGTTTCCTATAAATGTATAGAACTTCCATGAGTCACATTGAAATGGTAAGTCAATATCTTCATAATACCAATGTTCTTCATAACCGGGTAATGTTGAGCTAGCAGATTCGCATGTAGTTGGGAATTGTGAACATCCGGGAGACACTGGCTTACCAGTATTGGGCCATTTTCTCAAATTAACACTGTAAGTGGTACTGTTGCAAGATTCGCTGATACATAACACTTGAGTACCGGGAGCAGCAGGCCCCGTACAATCTCTATAAAATTTAAAGAACACCCTATAAGTAGTGCCTGATATATGCTCATATATTATTTCTCCACCCGCAGCATGGTTAGCATTGCTATTTAGTGGTAAAATAAATAATAATAGAAATGTCAGTATCTGTACGATTATTCCCCTTTTCATAGTTTATTTATTTGAAGTAAATAATATTGTATGTTTTATTTATGCTTTATTAATGTTTATTAAACAATTAATTATTTAATAATTGTTATAATAAATAAGACATGAAAAACTATGACAATGTTGGGTTGTGTGCCTGTTTTTTATTTACAATATATAGTTAAACAAAAAGAGCATTGCCATGGCAACGCTCTTTTTGTTTAACTATATTATTAGAGTTTTATCTGATTAGTGTTAAGTTTCCTTGTTTAGTAAAACGTTTACCAGATATTGTAATTGCATCAATTGAGTATATATATACACCCATTGGCTGAGCTATACCATTGAATGTACCATCCCAACCTTCATCTATATTATTGGTAGAGAATACTTTTTGTCCCCAACGGTTAAATATTTCAAAACTTTTCAGAGTTGCATCACCTCGTTTTAATATTTTGAAGATACCATTTTGACCATTTCCAGGTCTGAATGCGTTAGGAACATTAATGATGCTTTCATCAGATACTATTAAATTGATTGAATCTGTAACTGTACATCCAGATTCAGTAGTGGCAGTTACTATATATTTAGTATTAACATCTGGTTTAGCTATTGGGTTTGATGTGTTTGAATAATTAAGACCTACCTGAGGGAACCAACTAAAGTATGTACAGTTACCTGCAGGATTCATCTGGTATTCCTCACCAGGATAGATACGTACAGAGTCTGGTAAGAATATCCTTGCGCCTGGGTAAACATTAACTTTTACAATTCCGGTATCTAAGCATGAATTTGTATCAACTGCATATACAGAGTATACCTGGGTGGTCGTAGGTGTTACTTTAGGATTTGCTGAAGTAGGGTCACTGATTCTATAATCAGGATACCACCTGAATGTTTTGATACTTGTACCACTTACATGAAGAGATGTTTCCTGGCCTGGACAAATGCTTGTATCGCCGATAGTTTTAACAAAATCTGCAGGGAATACTGTCAACAAAATAGTGTCGGATGTAGTACAAGCAGCTGGGCTAGTAGTGGCTGTTAAAACTAGCATTGTAGTTTGTTGAGCCTTGAAGATAGGGGTTGCAATTGTTGAATTGTCCAACGATGAGCCTGGTGTCCAATTCAAAATGAAAGGGAAGTTTTGAGGCAGTACACTTGCATTTAATTTCAACGTATCACCTTCACACATAGATTCATCTTTCCCTAATGCTACTATAGGAACAGGTTGAACCTCTATATCAAATTCTGCCACACTATCTTTATTAGGACAGTTTGGATGTGTTGCTTTTACAATGTAACTGTTCTTACCTATTGGGGCAGGTGTTATAATTGGCGTCATTGAATTAGGGTTATCAAACACACCTGGAATAGATGAAGATGTAGACCAAGTATATGTGTATCTGGAATCACCTGTAACTCTAGCTGTAATATTAGCACCTTCACATACAGCTGTATCAATATTTTCTAACAAGAAGCCGTCTAAAACATCAATACTTACAGTATCAAAAGATCTACAATTGTTTGATGAAGAGCTGATTTGGACTGTGTATGAAATATCGCTATTAGTAATGCAAATAGGAGCTTCAACAGTGTCACTACTAAGATATGTGGCAGGTGCCCATTTGTATTTATAAGTTACACCTGGTTGCTTAGTGACATTTAAATTTAATTTCACAGGATTATATGGACATGTTAATGTGTCTTTTAATGTACTGAAACCAGGTCCGTTTATAATATTGACAACAACAGTATCTCTATTTCTATTACAATATGGATTGACCGTAGAAACCACAACATAAGATGTGCTTAAAGCGGGTGTAGCAATAGGATATTGTATGTTAGGATTATTTAAACTACTAATAGGTGAGCCACCGGGCAAAACAGACCATTGGAAGTTCCCACCACCAGATACTCCTAGATATGCTGTTTGGTTAATACAAACAGTAGTGTCTTCTACGGCTTTTGTTGGAGGCCATATGTAGATTGGTAATGTAAATGTTTGATATAGTAATATACCCGGAGGGCGGCATGTAGAGTCTTTGATTGTCAAAATTAAGTTTTCCAAACCCGAATCAGCTAATGCCGGAGTCCAATTGAAACAGCCTATTACTGAATCACTTTTTTGGTTTGAATATGTAATAGTTGCATTTGGAAAAGAATAAATGTGGTTATCATCAGCTATCAAAATTGCAGCAGTATCTGTCGATTTTATCTCATAACAAAAACTTAAGTTTTGTCCCACACAACCGTTTATTCTATTCATAGAATAATCTCCTCCTATTATTGTACCTGAAATAGGGGTAACAGTTGGAACTACTGCGCTACAAGCTAGTACTTGTACTTGTACGTCCCGCATTATGGATCCTATTTGACGACCATTTCTGTACTCTTTTGTTCTTACAGTTACGGTTCCAGGCCCTAAAACAGCTGGGGTAAATGATAAATTACCTGTTACAGGGTTTGTTGTAAAAGTATTGTTAGTCTGAAATGGATTAGTTGGTATAGTTAGTGGTGGCACTTGAGCAGCTGTAAGTGTCAGATTCGTAGGCGGAGAAATACAACTGGAGCCAGTTAATGGGTTGAGTATTTCTGTCGATAAGGAATCAGAGTCGGGGTCAATCGCACCATTATTGTATGTTGTTGGTTGGTTTATACATGCATATGGTACTGGTTTTATAGAAAAATATGGGGAAGAGTTTCCTTGTGCATTATAGTTATCAAACGTAGTTTCTAAATACAAATTACCTCCTGGAATATTTAAACTAAAGTTTCGTGCACTAATCCAAATTGCAAATTTCCAAAATCTGCATCTGGCAGGTAATTGCACAATACACGAATACCACCATTCCCGATAACCGGGTATAGAAGATGATGTCGTTTCACATTTTGTTGGGTAACCTGAACAACCTGCAGCAACTGGTGAGCCGTTTGGTCTACCATCTGGTAATGTTCCTGTCCATTTCTGCATTACAACTGATGCTGAATAATTATTACAAGAGTCATACATACACAAGTTTTGAGTTGCATATGCATCAATACCATTACAGTCTCGATAAAACTTTAAGATAAATCTATATGTAGAGTCAGATATCCATTCATATACTAGCTCTCCACCAGCACAGTGGTCTGCTTTGGCAACATTCGGAGTGGCTGATATCGCAAATATCGTCAATATTAACCCTAATAATAGTTGTCTTAATTTCATACGTTTAAAATGTTTTTACAAAGACGCAGATGTCTAATATTAATAGACTTTCAATATTATAAATATGTTGGGTGTTGTATGAAATATTGCTATAAGTTAAAAGCTGGGAATAGCCCCAGCTTTTAACTTATAGGATTTCTTATCTCACAAGTGTCACATCACCTTTGTAGGTTTCTACATAGCCATCAGGATATGCCACGCGGATTACATACTGATAGTTTCCTATCTCCTGTGGTACCCCTTTCCATGTTCCATCCCAA